>Ga0187893_10001481_pt1 | contig 56090 bp, 53 predicted proteins | sample MA1701074metaG_FD_139574 | JGI IMG/M metagenome (GOLD analysis project Ga0187893, IMG submission 139574) | White microbial mat communities from a basaltic lava cave in the Kipuka Kanohina Cave System on the Island of Hawaii, USA - MA170107-4 metaG ...
CGTCGCCTCGCAAGGACGCAGGAGTGAAGGAAATGCCGTGGCATTTTCGAACGACGAGGACGCCGCGAGCGGCGTCGACAGCCGGCGAGATGCGCACGGCCCGTTTGACACCAGCTTCCTAGCCCCATGCCAACGCGAACCTGCCGCCGGATCGGCACGGGGGGCACGGGGGGCACGGGGGGTGATCACGGCGAGAGCAGTCGAGCGGACGTGAGGAAGCCCGTGTGGGCCACCATCCGATGGTCCGGGCGCACGGCCAGGCCGTCGATGTGCCAACCCCGGTGCAGCACCTCGATCGTCTCGCCCAGGCTGAAGGCGCTCGAGCCGAGCGCTTCGTGGAGCTGGGCGGCCTGCACGATCGACGGTGTGTAGGCCACCAGGATCCCTCCGGGGCGCAGCGCCCGCTCGGCGCCCTTGATGACCTGCCACGGCTCCGGAAGGTCGAGCACGATCCGATCGAGGCCGGTAGCGTCGATGCCGTCGTAGCCGCTGCGGATCTCGACCCGGTACCGGTCCGCGGCCGCCGGCCCCAGGAACCGCGCCACGTTGGCCCGGGCCCGGGCCGCGAAGTCCTCGCGCAGCTCGTAACCGACGACGTCGGCGCCGGCGCGCAGCAGTGTCATCGAGAGCGCGCCCGACCCGACGCCCGATTCGAGCACCCGAGCTCCGGGGAAGATGTCGGCCAGGAACAAGATGGGACCGAGGTCCTTCGGGTAGATCACCTGGGCGCCGCGGGGCATCTTCAACACGAAATCGGCGAGCGTCGGCCGGAACACCATGAAGCGCGACCCACGCGACGACGTGACGGTGATGCCCTCCTCGCGGCCGACCAACAGGTCGTGCGCCAACAGGCCGGTGTGCGAGTGGAACTCTGCGCCTTCGGCCAGCGTGATGAGGTACCGGCGCGCCTTGGTGTCGATGAGCAGCACCTGATCGCCGACGGCGAGCACGGCCATGCTCAGCGCCCGGGTCGCAACTGGACGGGGGTGGCGGCGGAGGCCCGCTCGACGAGCCGGCAGAATGCGCACACCCCGGCCGTGGTGGGAGACCCACACGTCGTGCAGGCGGTGAGCATGGCGCTCTCGGCCGCGCCGTCGCCGTCGAAGCGCTCCGCCCCGCGCTGGAGGAAGCCGAAATAGAAGGCGTGCTTGGTGCCGGGCGAGCTCGACTCGATCGCGTCGAGCGCCCCCTTGTAGCCGAGGTGCTTGTTGCCCGCGGCCATGGGGCACTCCTCGACGATGTAGTCGATGCCGCGCAGCACGCAGTAGGCGGCCGTCTCGCGCTCGGCCAGGCGGACCAGGGGCTTGACCTTGCGAGGAAAGCCGTGACCGCCGGGCAGGACCGGGCGCTGGCGGCCGAGGTACTCGCGGTTCCAGCGAAGGACGTTGCCGAGAAGCACCGCGGCCTCGTCATCGAGGTTGTGGCCGGTGGCCACCACGTCGTAGCCGCCGTCGACGGCGGCCTTGTCGAAGAGGTGGCGCTTGGTCAGCCCGCAGGTCGCACACGGTGCCCGGCGGGCGGCGCGTGCTCCGGTGGGGATGTCGTACCCGTACTCCTCGCGTAGGTCGACGTAGCGCAGGGTCAGGCGGCGCTCCTGCGCGAAGCGCCGGGCATAGCCGCTCGACGCATCGCTGTAGTCACCGATGCCGAGGCCGATGCACAGGCCGTCCGCCTTGTAGCCGGCCTCGACGAGCATGTCCCACAGGGCGAGGGAGTCCTTGCCGCCCGACACCGCCACCAGCACCCGGTCGTCGCGCCCGAACATGGCGAACTCGTCGACGGCCTTGGCCATCTGGTCCCGACAGAGGCGCAGGAAGTGCTCGACGCAGAAGTTGGCATTGTGCCGGCGCACATCGATCACGGCCGGCTCGCGACAGACCCGGCATTTCACGAGATGGTCACGACCCGGCCGACGACCCGGCCGACGACCCGCCGGAGATGACGGGGCGGATCTCCACGACGTCGGCGTCATCGAGCGACGCGTCGCCGGGAACGATGGTCTGGTTGCGGATCACCAGGACCGATTCGCGGTTGAGCTCGAGGCGGTTCAGGAGGGCCGCCACGCTGATCGGGCCGGCGAAGGTCACCTCGCGGCGGGGGTTGCGCAGCAGCACCAGCATCTCGCCATGCTAGGGGTGCGTTCCAAAGCCCTCAGCGCCGACGGGCAACGTCTTCGTGGGTGATGACGAGCCCCTCGCCCGGGAGGAGCTCGCTGCGATAGGCGAGCTCCTCCTCGCGGCCCGCCTTGCGCCGCAGCCACCCGGCTGCCGACAGAGCGGCCCACAGCGCCAGCCAGGACCGGCTGCCGCCCAGAACGCCGCGACGGAAACCCGTCATCTTCACGAACCGTCCGAGCCGGCCCATCAACAGACCCCGATCGTCCCTGGTCGGGCGACGGTCACAACCGCCGCACTTCGACGAAGGTCCGCTTCTTCCTGCCCCGGCGCTTCCCGACGAGGAACACCGCCGCCACGAAGAGCACCGCGGCCACCGCGCCGACGGCGACGAGGTACCCCCGCGCCTTCTCGGTGGTGGTGTCGACCTCTCCCCGCAGCTCTCGGAACTTGCCCTCGAGGTCGTCGCGCGAGATCTTCGGCGCGGTAGTCGTGGTCTCGCGGCGGGCCACTCAGGCCTCCCTCGGCTTGCGGGTGATGGCCCTGGCCGTGAGGACCGCAAGGCCGAGGAGGAGCACGACGGCGATCCCGTACGGGGCCCAGGACCAGTTGCCCCCGAAGGTCGTGGACGTCTCGGTTTGCAGCGCCCGCAAACCGCTCAAGGTCAGGAGCACCACGCCGATGCCGAGCAGCAGCGACCCGCCGATGCCGAAGACGACGAAGCGCCCGAGGCCCTTGAGCGGGTCGATCGTCTCCTGGCGCGCGTAGGCGACGGTCATGTCCTTGAGCTCGGACAGAACCTCGGGGATGCCCTTGGCCCGCGGTTTCGAGTGGTCAGAAGTCTCCGTGCCGGGCACATCGCACCTTATCCCCGCATCCCCGCCCTTGCGGATCCCGCGACAAACGGCGGGGTCCGCGCCCCACCGCTTGTCGCGGAATGCAGCCTGGCCCGGGGCTCAGCCCGGCGGTTGTGGCGGCGGAGGCGGCGGCGGTGCCGGAACCGGGCCCTGGGGACCGAGCTCGGCGAGGGCGGGGCCCTGGGGGTACACCGCCAAGGCCAGGGCCAGGTCGGTCTGCAGGGCGAGCTCGGCCTCGCCGACCCGGTCGTCGCCGGTCAGGTTGACGATGTAGGTGAAGCTCACCGACGCGCCCGGAACGGTCTCGAGGAAGCCGGCCAGCGCGGCGACCTGGTTCAGGGTCCCGGTCTTGGCGCGCAACCGCCCCGTCAGGGGCGGGTCGAGGAAGCGCTCGGCCAGGGTCCCGCTCTGCCCGGCCACCGCCAGGCCCTGCCCGAGCTCCGACCCCGGCCCGGCCCGGTCGAGGAGGTTCTGCAGGGACCCGCAGCTTTGGCGGTTCCCGTCGGACAGGCCCGAACCGTCGGCCACGACGGTTCGGGCCTGTCCCGGAGCGAGCTCGGGCATCCCGGCGATCTCGGCCGACACCGCCGCTGCGCCGGTTGGTGTCGAACCCCCTGCCCCGAGCCGGACGCCGAGCTCCTTGAGGACGAGCTCGGCCGTCATGTTGTCGCTCTCGCGCAGCATCTGGGTGGCCACGTCGCGCAGCGGCGGCGATTCGACGCCGGCGAGCTCGACCGCATCGGACGGCGCGCCGCCGGCCGCCGGGCTTCCGGCGACGACGACGCCGCGGGCCCTGAGCAGGTCGGTGAGCACGGCGGCCGCGTGCACAGCGGGCTCCGGAGCCGCCTCCTCGTCGGGGACCGCGGCATCGAACACAGGGGGGAACGCCACGAAGTTGTCGTTGACGGCCAGCGCGCTGAGCGGGCCGGTCTGGTCCTGCTCGATGAACCGTGGCGGCCACCCGTCGACGTAGCGGATGCGGTCGTATCGCGACTCGTCGCCGACGACCGAGCCCTGCACCTCTCGTACCCCTGCATCGACCACCTGGTCGGCGAGGGCCTCGAGGTCGGTGCGGATCTGGGGCTGGCGCTCGAAGCTGGCCTCGTAGGCGTCGGTCATCAACAGCGGGTCGCCCCCGCCGACGAGGTAGAGCTCGCCGCGGACGACGCCGTCGTCGGGTTCGGTCGCGGCGGCCACGACGGTGCGGTACGTGGCGTCGGGACCGAGCACCTCGAGTGCCGCGGTGGCCGTGACCAGCTTCTGCAGAGAGGCCGGGACCAGGGCCACGTCGGGGTTGTGGGTGAACACTCGGCGCCCGCCGGCGTTCACGACGAGGCAGCTCGTCCCGGGCGTGCGGGCGACGAGGCCGTCGAGGGCCTGCTGCAGCCGACGGTCGGCGACGGGGGCGGCGATGAGCGACGGCACCCGCCGGGGGGAAAGCACCGGGGTAACCGCCCCCGGCCCGCCAACGGGCTCGGGCGCCGTCGCGGCCTCGGCCTGCACCGCGGCTGCGACGCACGTCACGTTGAGCAGGACCAGGGCGAGCGCCGCCACCACGCCGCCCCGGTTCGTGGCGCTCTCCTCGACCCCGGGCCGGCGACGACCACCGGCGTCTCGCCCCCGGTGCCGTTGCCCTGTCATGGCGAAGAACGTACCGTCAGGGTTCGAGCGCGGCCCTGGTGAAGTTGCGTATGTGATCGAGGCGTTCGTCGAGCGCCTGCTCCGAGAGGGGGTCGCGGTCGAGCAGACCGACCAGGAAGGGCACGTCGCTGAAGTAGCTGAGCAGGGCGCCGTAGGCGGTGACCACGAGCTGTTCGGGGTCGTGGCGACGGAAACGTCCCTCGTCCATGCCCGTGCGGAAGTAGTCGACGGCTCGCTGGAACAACGGCCGCAGCGCGGCGCCGACGTCGATGCCGAGGTGGCTGTCGCCGTCGAGCGCCTCGCGGCGCAGCATCCGCACGAAGTCGGGATTGGTCTTGAAGAAGCCGAACGTGGCCGTGATGACGTGGTCGACCTTCGTCCACCCGTCGAGCTGGGGCTCGACGACGAGCTTCTCGACCCGCTCGATCCAGTCGCCGAGCGCCTTCTCGAAGACCTCCCGGTACATCGACTCCTTGGACGGAAAGTGGTGAAGCAGGCTGGGCCGGCGGATGCCGACGGCCTCGGAGATGTCGTTCAGCGACGTGGCGTCGTACCCGTGCTCGCCGAAGCACCGGCGGGCCTCGGCCAGGATCGCCTGCCTCGTGGAGCGCGTCGAAGTCTCCTCCACCGGAAGGCCCTCGCTGGTCGCCATGATTCCATGAGGGTACCGAGCGCACGTGCGGGCCAGCGCTGTGACGAGGATCGCCCTCACTCGTTCGCTGCGCTCACTCCGTTCGGGCGAGCTTGATGGTGCCCGCCTGGCGGCGGGCGCCGAACGACCTGTCGCCGATCGACCGGCGGAGCCGGATCGATCGGCAGCCGGGGGGCTCCGGCGGAGCCTCTGCCCCCCGGGCCCCCCGCCGGTCCTGGGCCATGCGGCCCGGCGGCGCCAGCCGCCAGGAGCGACAAAGACGCGGCGATTCTCGTTCGTCGCAGGCCGCCCCGCCAGGGGCGGCGGGGGAACTATGACCAGATTGCCCGGCCGATTGGCGGTACGGTCGGCGGCCGATGCACATCATCGCCGCCGTGTTCATCGACAGCATCGCCCTGCGTCAGGTGCCGGGCCCGTCGACCCGCATCGACCTGACCGGGGTGAAGTTCTCGGAGGCCGCGCCGGGGCCCGTGCCGGTCATGCTCGAGCCGCATCTGGTCGTGATCGTGTACTGCCCCGCGGACGAGCCCGGCACCGCCGCGCTGGAGGTCACCTACCATCGCGATGGCGAGGAGGTGGCCCGCAACGTCCAGCCGTTGCAGGTCGACCCCGGACGGTTCAACTACCGCCTGGTGCGCGCCGAGCTGACCTTCGACGACTACGGGACCGTCGAGGCCCGGTGCCGGCTCGATCTGGCCGAGCCGGTCCGCGTGCCCTTCACGCTGCTCCCTCCGGCACCGATCTGAACGCCCCGGCATGCCCTTCGCCGCCGCCCTGTCCGAGCATCCGCTGCCCACCCATGCGGCCGGTGAGGTCATCGGCACCGTGCTGGAGGCGCTCGGCGAGGGGCCGGAGCTGGCCATGACCTTCGTCACCGCCGCCCACGCCGGGGCCCTCGAGGACATCGCCGGCGCCGTGCGTGAGGTGTTGCGCCCCGGCACCCTCCTCGGCGTGAACGCGACATCGGTGCTCGGTGGGGCTCGCGAGGTCGAAGAGCGGGCTGCGGTCGTGCTCTGGGCCGGCCGCTTCGGCGCGCCGGTCACGCCGGTGCGGCTGGAGGCGGTCCCCACGCCGGCCGACACCGTGATCGCGGGCATACCGGCCGATGCCGGCGGCCGGGTGATGCTGGTGCTGGCCGACCCCTTCGGGTTCCCGGTGGACACCTTCCTCGACCGGGCGGCGGCGCCCGGCGGGTTCACCGTGGTCGGGGGCCTGGCCTCGGGCGCCGTCGGGCCGGGCGGTAACCAACTGCTCCTCGACCGCTCGGTGCACCACGACGGAGCCGTCGGCGCGCTGTTGCCCCCGGGCGTGCGCGTCACCCCGATCGTGTCGCAGGGCTGCCGGCCGATCGGCGACCCGATGATCGTGACCCGCTCGGAACGCAACGTGATCTTCGAGCTGGCCGGCCAACCAGCCTTGGTCCGCCTGGCCGACCTCGTCAACGCGCTGAGCCCCGAGGACCGGGCTCTGGCCCAGCGCGGCATCCACATCGGTCGAGTCATCAACGAGGGAAAGCTCGATTTCGAGGCTGGCGACTTCCTGATCCGCAACGTCGTCGGCGGTGACCGCAGCGTCGGCGCCCTGGCGGTGGGCGATCTGGTGGAGGTCGGCTCGACCGTGCAGTTCCAGGTGCGAGACGCGGGCTCGGCCGACGCCGATCTTCGGGCCCTGCTCGGCGGGCACGGGGGCGACGGTGCGCTCGTGTTCACCTGCAACGGTCGGGGCGTGCATCTGTTCGGGCAGCCCGACCACGACGCCAAGCTCGTCGAGTCGGTCGTCCCGGGTGGCGCCGTAGCCGGGATGTTCTGCAACGGCGAGCTCGGTCCCATTGGGGATCGCAGCTTCCTGCACGGCTTCACCGCCTCCGTCCTGTTGTTCAACGATCCCTGAGCGCGGGGCCCGGGCCCGTCGTCAGCCCGACTTCACCGCGTTGTCCGGCTGGCGCAGGGTGAGCCGCGTGACCTCGCAGACCTGGGCCCGCAGCGGCGAGCTCCCGCTGATCGGGTCGCTCGGGGTCTGGCTGAGCACCAGGTTGAGGTTGGCACTGCCCGGACCGAACGGTGGATGACCACCCAGACCCAGCTCCTCGCATGGTTCGAACCAGCCGTGCTGGCCGCACACGACCCCGGGGGCGAGCGTGCCGTTGAACGTGGCACGGGCCCGGACGCTCCCCATCGGCGTTGCGATCTCGACCCAGTCGCCTTCGGCGATGCCGCGCCCGGCGGCGGTGCCCGGGTGTAGCTCGAGCTCTGGATCGGGGGCGTGCCTGCGCAGGCTGGCGATCTGGCGATGCTGGGTTTCGCAGAAGTTCAACGCCTTCGCGCACGTGAGCACGAGCGGGAACCTGCCGGCGAGGTCCGGGCGCGACCGAGGGCTCAGCCCGGGCTCCGTGAACGCCGGGACCGGTGGCTGGCCGATGTCGAGGAAGCCTTCGACGTACAGCTCGATCCGTCCTGTCTCCGTGTCGAAGCCCGCCGGCACGCCGTCGTCGGCCACGACCGCGTACTTCCTGTGGCGCGTCTGCAGCGGCAGGCGGACGCCCGCGGGGTCGTCGCGCAGCTGTTGAAGCGTCACCCCGCTCGGCGCCAACTGGTGCGCCCAGCCGGCGCCGTCGTCCCCGTCGAAGAAGTGCCGGCCGAGCCCGAGCCGGGTCGCCAGGTCGAAGATGACCGCGATGTCCGAGCGGGCCTCACCCACGGGGGGCACCAGCGGGGCGCGTAGCTGCACCAGCGACTCGGCCTCCTGAGAGACCTCGAAGCCCACCTTCAGTCCCTCGGCCTCGAACGCACCGGTGACCGGCAGGACGACGTCGGCCTGTTCGGCGGTCGGGCTCATGAACATGTCCAGGTGCACGTGGAAGTCGAGCGTCTGCAGCGCGTCGCGGCCGCGCCCGCTGTCGCCGTGGGCCATGAGCAGGTTCGACCCGAAACTGACCAGCCCGCGCGCCCGGTAGGGACGGCCCTGGAGCGCGGCCGTGTAGAAGTCCTCGCCGGTGACGAACTCGAAGCGGGCGGGACCGAGCGGGCGGGCGTCCACGCCGATGGCCTTCGCCCGCTGCGCCGGCTCGAGCAGTTCGGGCCCGGCGACCGGGTTCGTCGGCACGGGCGTGAACGCCACGTTGCCGCCGGGGGCGTCGAGGCTGCCGGTCAGCGCGTAGAGCACGTTGACGGCGCGGATGATCTGGGTCGTGCCACTGTGCTGCTCGAGGCCGCTCCAGGTGTAGAACGCGACGGGGCGGTGCTCCCACAGGGCCCGGGCGGTGCGCACGATCTCTCGAGCGGGTACGCCCGTGATCTCCTCGGCCACCGCCGGCGACGTGGCCCGGAACTGTTGAGCCACCAGGTCGAACGCCGGCCGGCAGGCCAGGGATCCGTCGGCCGTCGGCACCTCGACGGCCCCGCTCAGGGCGAGCCGGCCGTGGTCATCGACGTCGGAGCCGCGGGCGGCGGGGTCGACCGCGACCGGCTGCCCGGCGACCTCGTCCCAGGCGACGTGGTGCCCCCGATGGCCGCCGGGGGCCAGGTCGCTGGCGCGCAGCAAACGTCCCGTGCCGGTGCGGACCAGCAGCGGGCCGTTGGTCCAGCGGCGCACGAACGGCTCGTCGTACCAGCCCCGCTCGATCATCACGTTGGTGATCGCCAACGCCAGCGCGGCATCGGTGCCGGGGCGCACCCGCAGCCAGGGATCGGCCTTGGCGGCGAGCCCCGCCCGTCGCGGATCGACGACGATGAGCTTCGCGCCGCGGCGCAGCGCCGCCCTCGTCGCGGTGGCGTGGGCGAGCCGCGACACCCACGGGTTGTAGCCCCAGAACAGGATGCACCCGGCGCCGTCGAGGTCGGGCATGTACTGGCCGGGTACCGACGCTCCGTAGGTGTACAGCGAGGCGAGGTAGCGGCCCCAGCCGCAGAGCTCCATGGACGTGACGAGGTTCGGGCTGCCAAACGCACGCTGCAGCCGCTGGACCCAGTCGGCGCAGCCGACGATCGCCGAGGTCGACGGCGACGCCGCACTGAACACGACCGACTCGGGGCCGTGATCTCGGGCGAGGTCGCGGAGGCGGTCGGCTACCGTATCCAGCGCCTCCTGCCAGCTGATTCGCTTCCAGCCGGGGTCGGGAGCACCCTTGGCGGCGGTGCGCCTCATCGGGTAGCGCAGCCGGTCGGGGTGGGCGGTGATCTCCGGTGCCGCCTTGCCCTTGGCACACAGCGCTTTCCCGGTCGGGTGTGTCGGGTCTCGGCCGAGCGTGAAGGTCCCGCTCGTCACGGTGGCCCGAGCGCCGCAGCGCGAGACGCACAACGGGCAGTACGTCGCCACTTCGGTCGAGGTCGGTGCTTCGGTCATGACGCGCTTGCACCCCCGCACTGCCACTTCCTGGCCCGGACGGGGCGCCGTCGGCGCCAGGCCGGCCAGGAACCCTACACCGGGCCATGACGCTCGGCCAGGCCCTGGCCGATGTCGAGCGCCGCGCTGGCTGAGGACGAACCGGCTCATGGGGGCGCCCCCGGCGGCCCTGCCCTTCGTGGGTGGCTGCCGCAGGGCTGGCGCGGGGCCGGGTCGCAGCCCCGGGTCGGCGCAGTAGCCTGCCGCCGATGTACGGGGAGCTAGCGGTCGTGGACGACGTCGCCGGCGAGTTCGCCGAGCGGGTGATCGAGAGCTACCACGCCCGGCCCAACGACGGCTTCACCATCGCTCTGTCCGGGGGGGAGACGGCCCGGCGGTGCTACGAACGGCTGGCCGACGACGCGGGCAGCCAGATGGACTGGTGGAAGGTCGACGTCTACTGGGGTGACGAGCGTTGCGTATCGCCCGATCATCCGGCGTCGAACTATCGCCTGGCTCGCGAAGCCCTGCTCGATCGCGTCGGCGCGGCCAACGCGACCTACCCGATGCGCTGCGAGGAGGGCCCTGACCCCTACCAGCTCCGGTTGGGCGAGCTGGGCAGGATCGACATCGTCCACCTCGGTCTGGGCGTCGACGGGCACGTCGCGTCGCTGTTCCCCGGTTCGAGCGCGCTCGACGCCGACCCCGGGCGCCTGGTGGTCATGAACGCCGACGCCACCGGGGCCAACCCGCATCTTCGCATGACGCTGACCTATGCCGGGATCGCCAGGGCGCGTCTCGCGGTGGTCACCGTGGCCGGACCGGCCAAGCGCGACGCCCTGGCCCGTGTCGTCGCCGGCGACCCCACCGCACCCGCGACCCGGTTGCGCGCCGACCGAGTGCTCTGGCTCGTCGACCCCGAAGCCGCCGGCGACCACGCCTGAGCAGGATGCCTGCCCGATGAACGGGAGGAGGCCGCGGCTGCCGATGCCGAGGTCGGCCCGATCGGTGGTCGCCGTCACCGTCGTCCTCGGGCTCGTCCTCGCGCTCGGCGCGGCCGGCCTGGTGGCCGCGCCGGCGGCCGAGGGGCTGCACTACGTGGCCATCGGTGACTCGTACACGGCCGGTCCCTCGATCCCCGACCAGGTCGGCCAGCCGCCCGGCTGCGCTCGCTCGGACCGCAACTACCCTCAGCGGGTCGCGGCCGCCCTGGGCGCCACCGTGGTCGATGCGAGTTGTAGCGGGGCGACGACGGCCGACCTGGTCGAGCCGCAGCACGTCGCCGGCGGCACCAACCGGCCACAACTCGACGCGGTCGATGCCGGTACCGACATCGTCACCGTGGGCATCGGCGGCAACGACATCGGCTTCGGCGAGATCGTCGTGGCCTGCGTGTCGTTGACGCCGCTGGGGCGCCCGTGCCGGGAGCGGTTCGCCCCGCCCGGTGGCGACGAGATCAGCCGGCGTATCGCGGCCGCGGCCCCGCACGTCGGAGCCGTGCTGGCCGAGGTCCGCCGGCGCGCCCCGGCGGCGGACGTCTACGCCGTGGGCTACCCGGCCATCCTTCCCGACCAGTACCTGGGTTGCTGGCCGCTCATGCCTTTCGCCTTCGCCGACGTCGCCTACCTGGGCGACCGCCAGCGCGAGCTGAATGCCATGATCGCGGCCCAGGCGCGAGCCAACGGCGCCGTGTACGTCGACGCCTACGACGCCAGCGTCGGCCACGACGCCTGCGCCCTCCCGGGCCTGCGCTGGGTCGAGGGGCTGGTGCCGCTGGCCCCGGCGGCGCCCCTGCACCCCAACGAGGCCGGGATGCAGGCGATGGCCGAGGCGGTCCTGGCCGCCGTCCGCGCCGGGGATTGACGGCTTCGGCCGGTCGGTGCGCGGCCGGGCCAGTTACCACGAACATGTGGGGCCCGGGTGGAGCCGGCGCCGATAGCGTGGCCGCCATGACGCTCGACGGGTTGCTCGACGCGTCTCTCGGTGAGCTCGAGGCCGAGGCGCGGGCCCGGCGGGATCGGGTCGCCGGCACGGTCATCACGTACTCCCCCAAGGTCTTCATCCCCGTCACCAGGCTGTGCCGTGACCGTTGTGGGTACTGCACGTTCGCCCAGCCGCCGGCCCGCCTCGCCGCCCCGTACCTCACGCCCGAACAGGTCCTGGCCATCGCCCGGGCCGGAGCCGACGCCGGTTGCCACGAGGCCTTGTTCACCCTGGGCGAACGTCCGGAACAGCGCTATCCCGTGGCCCGGAGATGGCTCGACGACCACGGCTACGCCTCGACGGTCGACTACCTGGTGGCCATGTGCGCCCTGGTGCGGGTCGAGACCGGCCTGCTCCCCCACGCCAACGCCGGGGCCCTGTACCGGAGCGAGCTGGCGACGCTGCGGGCGGTGGCCCCGAGCCAGGGGATGATGATCGAGTCCCTCGACCCGTCGTTGGCCGCGCACGGGGGCTCGCCCGACAAGACCCCCGAGCGTCGGCTGGCCACGCTGGAGGCGGCGGGCGAACTGGCCATCCCCTTCACCACGGGGATCCTGGTGGGCATCGGTGAGTCGCGCCCGGCCAGGGTGGCCGCGCTGGAGGCCATCGCTGCGGCCCATCTCCGCCACGGCCACGTGCAGGAGGTGATCGTGCAGAACTTCCTGCCCAAGGCCGGCACGGCCATGCACGCGGCCCCGCCGTGCCCGTCCCATGACCACCTCGAGGCCATCGCTCTGGCTCGGGTCATCCTGCCCGCCGACGTGCACGTACAGGCGCCACCCAACCTCTCGGAGGACTTCGGGCGGCTCCTCGACGCCGGTATCGATGACTGGGGCGGGGTCTCGCCGGTATCCGCCGACCACGTGAACCCCGAGCGACCGTGGCCCTCGCTCGACCGCCTGCGGACCGTGACCGAAGGCCGGGGCTTCGCGCTGGCCCCCCGCCTCACCGTCTACCCCGCCTTCGCCTTGGCCCCGCGGCGTTGGCTCGACGAAGACCTGGATTTCGCGGTTCTCGACCGCAGCGATGCCTCGGGCCTGGCCCGCGACGATCCCGGCAGCCACCTGCCCGAGCACGTCACCGCCGCTCCGACGGTGGGCGGCGGAGCCGACGTGGTGCTCGTCGGGGCGCGCTCCAGCGCCTGGTACGTCGGCGTCGGGGCCGCACCGACGGTGCTGGTTCGCGGGCCCGGCGCCGGGCGCGCCCGGGCCCGGGGGCCGGTACGGGCGGTGCTCGACGGCGTCGAGGCTGGTGCCGAGGTCGGCGAGGACGAGATCGTGACGCTGTTCGGCGCGCGGGGCCCCGAGGTGCGGGCGGTGGCCGAGCTGGCCGACGACCTTCGCCGCCGGGCCGTGGGCGACGCCGTCACGTTCGTGCGCAACCGCAACATCAACTACACCAACGTCTGCACCTTCAAGTGCCGGTTCTGCGGCTTCTCGAAGGGGCCGCTCTCGCTGAACCTGCGGGGCACGCCGTACCTGTTGACCCTGAGCGACATCGCGGCCCGGGTGGTCGAGGCGGTCGAACGAGGCGCCACCGAGGTGTGCCTGCAGGGCGGCATCCATCCGAGCTTCGACGGCGACTACTACCTCCGGGTCATCCGGGCGGTCAAGGAGGCGGCGCCGGGTATCCACATCCACGGCTTCACCGCCCTGGAGGTCACCGAGGGGGCCAGGCGCCTGAACGAGCCCCTGGCGGACTACCTCGTGCGGCTGCGCGACGCGGGCCTGGCCACGCTCCCCGGTACCGCCGCCGAGATCCTCGACGACGAGGTACGGGCCGTCCTGTGCGCCGACAAGGTGAACACCGCGCAGTGGCTCGAGGCCCATCGCATCGCCCACGGGGTCGGCCTCCGTTCCAACGTGACGATCATGTTCGGTTCAATCGAGGCGCCTCGCTCCTGGGCGCGGCACCTGGTGCGCACCCGGGCCCTGCAACAGCAGACGGGCGGCTTCACCGAGTTCGTGCCCCTGCCCTTCGTGCACATGGCCGCGCCCATCTACCTGCAGGGCAAGGCCCGGCGGGGGCCGACCTTTCGCGAGGTGCTGCTCATGCACGCGGTGGGCCGTATCGCCTATCGGGGCTGGATCGACAACGTGCAGGTGTCCTGGGTCAAGCTCGGCCTGGCCGGTGCGGCGCAGGTGCTCCAGGCGGGGGCCAACGACGTGGGCGGCACGTTGATGGACGAGAACATCTCCAGGGCGGCGGGCGCGGCCCACGGCCAGGGCATGGAGCAGGACGACTTCCGAGCCATGGTCGAACCACTCGGGCGTTCGCTGGCCCAACGGACGACCCTGTACGAGCGAGTGCTGCCCACCACCTCCCTCGAACTCGCGTAGCAGGTTGGGGTGGCTCGGCGTGCCAGGCTGATCGGCCCATGTCGAGCCGACCCACCCGCTACCGGACCGGCGATGCCGAGACCGACGACCTCCTGAACCGGGTCCTCGACCGCATCGACCCGCCCGCCGACCGCGACCAGCTCTTCGAGATCCTGGTCACCGCCACCAGGTTGGCCGGCGACGGAGCCGGCCGGCTCGACCTCAAGATCACCAATGGCGCCCTCAAGGAGATGCGCAGCGCCTTTCGCGCCTTCGCCCCCTACCGCCACGTGCCCAAGGTGACCATCTTCGGCTCGGCTCGGACCCGCTCCGACGACCCGGCCTACGACCAGGCCAGGGTGCTGGCGAAACGCATGGCCGCCCAGGGATGGATGGTGGTCACCGGCGCCGGGCCGGGGATCATGGCTGCGGGCCTACAGGGCGCGGGCCGAGAGCGCTCCTTCGGCGTGAACATCCGTCTCCCCTTCGAGCAGAGCGCCAACGAGTTCATCGTCGGCGACGACAAGCTCGTGTCCATGAAGTACTTCTTCACCCGCAAGCTCATGTTGATCAAGGAGTCTCGCGGCTTCGTCTCGCTGCCGGGCGGGTTCGGGACCCTCGACGAGACGTTCGAACTGTTCACCCTGCAGCAGACCGGCAAGGCCGAGCCCTCTCCCATCGTCCTGCTCGACGAACCCGGCGGGACCTTCTGGACGGGTTGCCGGGACTTCCTGGTGGCGGAGGTGGCCAGCCGGGGACTCATCGACTCGGCCGACTCCGGCCTGTTCCTCATCACCGACGACGTCGGGGAGGCGATCGGCGAGCTCGTCGAGTTCTACCGCAACTACCATTCGATCCGCTGGGTCGGCGACCGCTTGGTGATCCGCTTGGAGTCGGCACCGACGGGCACCGAGCTCGAGCAGGTCAACGTCGCGTTCGCCGACGTGTGCGCGTCCGGTCGCATCGAGCTGACCGAGCCCCTGGCGCCCGAGGTGGCCGGGAACGATCGACTGGACAAGGCCAGGCTGGTGCTGAACTTCGACATCTTCTGCTACGGGCGCCTGCGGGCGTTGATCGACACCCTCAACCGGCTCCCCAGCGCCCCGGCGGTCGCCACCCTCCCCCCGCCGTGAAGGGCGACCGAGCCGGGTCAGGCGTCGTCGGGCTCACGGAGAAGCGTGATGGCCTTCTCCACGGCCCGCCGGGCCCGGGTCAGGCGCCGTTCGTCGACCGGCAGCTCGGTGCCACCGGCGTCGATGGAATCCCGCAGTCGGGCGATGGCCAGGTCGGCCAGCTCCTCGCTGATCGCCTCCAGCCGGGCGCGGATCTCCTCGGGCTCACCGGCCATGGGCGGCCTTTCGGCGGGCCTGCCCGACGGCCTCGTTGACGGCCTCGTTGACGGCCTCGTTGACGGCCCCGTCGGGCGCCTCCGCGATGGCCTCGTCGACGGCCTCGTCGACGGCCCCGTCGCGCGCCTCCGCGATGGCCTCGTCGATGATCTCGACCGGATGGCGCACCGTGACGCCGGCGGCGGCCAGGTGCAAGGCGCACCCGGGGTTGGCGCTGGCCACGATGTCGGCCCCGCCGCGGTCGATGGAGGCCAGCTTGCGCGCCCTGATCGCCCGGGCCAGCCCCGGTTGCCGGACGGAGTACGCGCCTCCGGCCCCACAGCACAGCCCCTCGTCGTCGAGCTCGACCACGTCCACGTAGGGCGCCAGCACGGTGCGGACGTGGTGGTGCGCCCGCTGCGCGTGACGCAGGTGGCATGGGTCCTGCACCGCCACCTTCGTCCTCGGTCGAGCGCGGACGGGGGCCAGCGGGGGGAGGCGGTCGAGACGCGGGACCAGCCATTCGTGCACGTCATGGACCCGAGCGCTGAACGCCTCCGCCTCGGGCGTGCGCAGGAGGTGACCGTAACCCTTGAGCGCCGCACCGCACCCGGCGGAGTCGACCACGATGGGGGCATCGCCGGGCATCGAGGCCATGACCCTGCGGGCCAGCGTTCGCGCGTGGTCGGCCAGACCGGCGTGAGCCGAGAGCGCGCCGCAACAGTCGCCGCCGCGCCCCGGCAGCGCGACCCCGGCGCCGGTGGCCTCCATCAGCCGCATGGCCGCAGCATGGGTGGGTCGCATCCAGGCGTCCATCACGCACCCGGTGAACAACCAGGCGTCGCGACCCGACGCTCGCAACGGGGCCCGGCGCAGCGGCAGTCTGGTCGGCAGCCCGAGACGGCGCGACAGGGACGAAGCGGGGGCGCGGCCCGCCCGTTGGGCCAGCGCCGCCAGCGCCGACAAGGCCAGCAGCAGGCGGTGGCGGCCCAGCACCGAGTAGCCGAGGCGGCGCCACCACGGCTGGTAGCCCCGATGCTGGCGGGCCAGCGCCGAGCGTGTGGTCTCCATGAGCGCGCCGAAACCCACGTCCGCCGGGCACGCCGTCTCGCAGCCGCGGCAACCGACGCAGGAGTCCATGAAGCGCACGAAGGTGTCGTCGACCGGTGCCCCGTCGCGCTGCACGGCTCGCATGGCGGTGATTCGGCCCCGGGGCGACGCGCCCTCCTCGCGCGTCACCTGGTACGTCGGGCAGTGGGGCAGGCACAGCCCGCACGACACGCACGACGACAGCTCGTCATCGTCCAACCCGAGGTCGATCCCCCACCGGGGTTGGCCCGTCACGGTGACAGCGTACGACCCGGGGCCAGGCGCCCGGTCGGGTCGAAGGCCGCCTTCAGGCGACGATGGAGCTCGGCCACCGGCGGCGCCAGCGGTCGGGACGGCATCGGATGGTGGCGGTGGACCGTGCCGACGCCGATCTCCGCCACGAACGGGCCAAGACCGTCGCCGGCCAGGGCGCGCAGCGCGCGGGGGCGCAGGGACCAACGCCACGGTGGTATCGCGGGCAGGCGCGCCGGCGGGGCCAGGGCCTCGAGGCCGGCCAGCGCACCCTGGGCCGCCACGTCAATACGATGGCCCTCGAGCAGCACCCAGGTGGTGCGGCCGTCCCACAGCACCGAGCTGGGCCGGTGCAGCCGGCGCACGAGCGCGAAGGGGTCGGCCTCGCCGGCGAACCATCTCGACTCGGCCGGCAGGGGACGGGTGCGCAGCACCACCTCGCCCAGCAGGCCCAGCGTCCCCAGCGACCCCACCAGCAGCCGGCACAGGTCGTAGCCGCTCACGTTCTTCACCGTCGGTCCCCCGGCCTTCACCACCGCCCCCTGCGCGCTGACGTAGCGGGCCTCGAGCAGGGTGTCGCGCACGGGGCCGTAGCCGAGGCGGCGCATCCCCGATCGACCCACGGCCAGCGCGCCCCCGACGGTGGAGCCGTCGCCGGCCGGCAGGGCGACGCACTGGCCGTGCTCGGCCAGTGCCTTGTCGAGGTCCTCCACCGTGGTGCCGGCGCCGACCCGGACGGTCATCTCCGCCGGTTCGAACTCGACGATGCCCGCCGGCGCCCGCACCTCCCGGGCCGCGGGGTCGACCGCTCCACCCAACTCCCAGCGCGTGCGCCCGCCCACCGCCACGACCGGCCCGGCGCCGGGCCCACCCACCTCGGCCGCGAACGCGTCCAGTGCGTCGCTGGACCCGTGTCTCACAGATCTCCCATCGTCCAACGCTCGGCGACCATCGAAGAATGAGAGTCGTCGCGTTGGAGCCGGCGGGGGGCCCGGGGGGCAGAGGCTCTGCCGGAGCCCCCCGGTTGCCGATCGATCCGCCCTCGCGGCCGCTCTCGGCGGCTTGTGCCGCCGGGCCGCATGGCCCGGGCCCGGTCAATCGGCGACAAGATCGTTCGGCGCCGCCGTAGGCGGCGGCCATCAAGCTCGCCCGAACGGAGCGAGCGCAGCGAGCGAGTGGGGGCGATTCTCATCAGACCCACAGCCCGTCCGGGACCCGTTGCAGGTCGCCGCAGCGCGAGCCGGCGGGGAGGACCTTGGTCGGGTTGGCCAGGCCGTCGGGGTCGAACGCGTCGCGCAGGCAGGCCTGGGCGTCGAGATCGGCAGGGCCGAACAGCAGGGGCATGAAGGCCCTCTTCTCGAGGCCGATGCCGTGCTCTCCGGACAGCACGCCGCCCGCCTCGATCGACGCCCGGACGATGAGCTCGCCGGCCGCGTACACCCGGTCCAGGACGCCCGGCTGGCGGGCGTCGAAGGCGATGAGCGGGTGCAGGTTGCCGTCGCCGGCGTGGAAGACGTTGAGCACGACGAGGTCGTGATCGGCGGCGATCTCGTAGACCCGACGCAGCACCTCGACCAGGCGGGCCCGGGGGACGACCGTGTCGTGGAGGTAGTAGTTCGGGGCGATGCGCGCCACCGCCCCGAACGCGCTCTTGCGTCCCTTCCACAGGAGCTGGCGCTCGGCCGCGTCGGCGGCCACCCGCAGGCTGCGCACGCCGTTGGCCCGCGCCACCCCGTCGACCACGTCGGCGGCGGCCGCCACCTCGGCGGGCAGGCCGTCGACCTCGACCAGGAGCACGGCGGCGGCGTCGACGGGAAAGCCGGCGTGCACGAAGTCCTCCACCGCGGCGATCATGGCGCCTTCGAGCATCTCCAGGGCGGCGGGGACGATGCCGGCGGCGATGATGCCGCTCACGGTCGTCGCGGCCGCCTCCACATCGGCGAAATCCAACAGCATCGTGCGCACCGCCGGGGGCAGGGGGGTGAGGCGAACGGCGATCTTGGTGGCGACGCCGAGCGTGCCCTCGCTGCCCACGAAGGCGCCGCGCAGGTCATAGCCCTGCGGCTCGGCCTCGAGCCCTCCGAGCGTCGTCACCGCACCGTCGGGGAGCACCACCTCGAGCGCCAGCACGTGGGCGGTGGTCACGCCGTAGGCCAGGCAGTGCGGTCCACCGGAGTTGTTGGCGACGTTCCCGCCGATGGAACAGGCCTGCTGGCTCGACGGGTCAGGGGCGAAGTGCAGGCCGTGTGGCGCCAACGCCCTGGTCAGGTCGAGGTTGACGACGCCGGGTTCCACCCAGGCCACCCGTTCGTCGAGATCGATCGAAAGGACCCGGTCCATCTTGGTCGTGACGATGACCACGGCCGGCCCCACCGGGGTGGCGCCGCCGGTCAGCCCGGTCCCGGCTCCTCGGGCCACGAACGGTCGACCGTGCGCCGCGGCGATGCGCACGCACGACTGCACGTCGGCGGTCGAGACCGCGAAGCACACCACGGCGGGTTCGCCCGGGGCCATGATCGACGCGTCCCGGCCGTAGAGGGCCAGCTCGAGCGGTTCGGCGCGCACGCGATCGGGCGACAGCGCGGCGCGCAGCTCGCGCACCAGCGCGGCATCGGGCCCGGTCGGCGTCATGGCCGCCAGTCTGCACCGGCGCACTACCCTCGCCGCGGTGAACCGCTCGGTCCCGGTCCCCGCCGACCTGCACGAGTGGGTCAGCTTCGAGGACCCCGACGAGGACCGGACCTGGATCTTCGATCTCACCTTCCTGGTCAGCAACTGGGGATGCATCTTCGGCCGGGGGTGCCCGGGCGTGCTCACCGGGCCGGCTCCCGAGCTCGGGCACGGGTGCTGCTCCTACGGCGCCCACTTCAGTGACGACGCCGACCGGCGCCGCGTCGAGGCCCTGGCCGACCAGCTCGACGACGCCACCTGGCAGCATCGCCGCCTCGCCCGCAGGCGCGGTGGGCCGGTGAAGGTCACCCGGGCGGGCGAGGTCGTCACGCGGCTGGTCGACGGAGGCTGCATCTTCCTCAACCGCCCGGGGTTCGCCGGCGGCGCCGGGTGCGCCCTGCACCGCGCTGCCCTCGACCGGCACCAGCGGCCTCTCGACTGGAAGCCCGACGTGTGTTGGCAGCTCCCGCTCCGGCGCATCGACGAGCCCGACCGGTACGGCCACGTGACGTCCACCGTCCGGGAGTGGAAGCGGCGCGACTGGGGTGATGGCGGCGCCGAGTTCCATTGGTGGTGCACCGACGCTCCCGATGCGTTCGTCGAATGGTCACCGGTCTACGAGACCATGGCCGACGAGCTCGTCGCCCTGGTCGGCGAGGCCCCGTACCGGCTCTTCGTCGACCATGTCCGGGCCCGACGAGCCGGCCCGCCCGGAGCCGCGGCCGAGAGGCCCGCGCCCGAACGGCCGGCGCCGACGGTGTTCCTCCCCCACCCCGCCCTGCGCCGCCGCAACCCCGGCGAACCGCCCTAGCTCCGTCCTCGATGCGTCCTATCTGCGTCGCAGGGTCAGGTCCGGAAGGCCTGCAGCGGCGACCACAGGGCGTCATGGGTGGTGCGGTAGTCGTACAGGCTCCCGCCGATGGCCCCCCGCTCCCCCGCCGCGCCCAACATGGCCTCCACGTCGGTCACGGTGGTGGCGTCGCCGATCCCGCCCACCGGGTGGACCAGCGCCTCGGGTTGGCCGATCCGCGCCCTGACCCGCTCGATGTTCTCCGCGGTGTAGGTGTAGGCATCGCGGTAGCCCGAAGCCTCGGTGCGGTTTGTCCAGTAGTTCATCGGCTGCCAGACGTCGAAGAGCGGGCCGAGCTCGGCCCAGGGATGACCGGGCCAGTAGGCGGGGTTGACGTCCTCCATGACCACCGGGGGCAGCACGATGGCGCTCAGCACCTCGCCCGGCAACGCCTGGCGTAGCGCGGTACTCAGGTCGACCAGTCGATGGTTGCGTTCGGCCACGTCGGCGACGACCCGCGACTCGATGTCCACCCCGAGCCCGTCCAGCGGTAGGGCGGCCACCGCCAACAGCCGGCGCAGGTCGGCCGACGGGTCTTCGAACGTCGGCAGGTACCAGCCCACCACCCGCATCCCTCTGGCGTGGGCCCGGTCGATGAGCGGCATCAGCCGTTCGGGCTCGAGGATGTCGGTCGGGCTGTCCCACTTGCTGGCCTGCAGGTACAGGGTCTGCACGCCGAGATCGGCCATCCGGTCGATGTCGCCGATGCCGGCCGGGGGGTTCCCGCCGGTGAAGGTGGCCGACCAGTCGTAGACGTCCAACCAGGTGCCCAGGCCCCGGTAGGCGTCGATGCTGAACCGGCCGGTGCCGGGTGGAGCAGGCGCCGGGCCCGGCGGGGGTGCCGTCGGAGCGACCGCAGTGGTCGGAGCGGGCTCGCTCGGGACGGGCGCGGCCGCGGCCGTGCCGGGGGGCGCGGTCGTGGCGTTGGCGGCATCGGTCGGCGCCGCGCCGGCCATGGGCGGCGCCGGGGCCGCGCCCGACGGGGCCAGGGCCTCGGCCGTGAATGCCTGCCCGCCGCCGCGCCCGGTCCCCGGACCGGCGCGCACCAGGGCGGCGTCGCCGCCGCTGGCCGAGGAGCAGGCCGCCAGCATCCCGACCGCCAAGCCGGCCATCGCCGAGCGCGCTCGCCGCCGCCTGGTCATGGGGCCTACTTCGTAGTGGACCGGCGCCGGTCCTGCTCGCGCAGCCGGCGTTTGCGCAGCCGCAACGAGCCGGGGGTGATCTCGGCCAGCTCGTCGTCGGCGATGAACTCGATGGCGGACTCCAGCGTGAGCTGCCGCGGCACGGCCAGCTTGACGCCCTCGTCGTGGCTGTGGGTGCGGATGTTGGTCTTCTGCTTCTCCCGGCAGACGTTGACCACCATGTCGTCGGGCCGGGCGTTCTCGCCGATGACCATGCCCTCGTACACCGCTTCGCCGGGACCGATGAACAGCGCCCCCCGAGCCTGGAGGTTGTCGAGGGCGTAGCCCGTCGAGGCCCCCGTCCGGTCGGCCAGCATGGCGCCACCCTGACGGTGAGGAAGCTCGCCGGCCCACGGCATCCATCCGGCGTGGTGCTGGTGCATGAGGGCGGTCCCCCGGGTGGCGGTGAGCAGCAACGAGCGGAACCCGATGAGGCCCCGGGCCGGGGCCTCGAAGGAGACCACGGAGCGACCGGGGTCGCCGGGCCGCAGGTCGGTGACCCGGCCCTTGCGGGGGGCGAGGGCCTGGGTGACGGTGCCCACGTGATCGTCGGGCACGTCCACCACCACCCGCTCCACCGGTTCGTGGCGGGCGCCGTTGACCTCCTTGACGATGACCTCGGGCCGGCTCACCTGGAGCTCGTACCCCTCCCGGCGCATGGTCTCGATGAGCACCGCCAACTGGAGCTCGCCCCGGCCCGCCACCTCGATGACGTCGGGCGAGTCGGTCTCGCCCAGGCGGATGGACACGTTGCCGAGCACCTCGCGCTCGAGGCGCTCGCGCAGGTGGCGCGACGTGAGGTACCTGCCCTCGGTGCCGGCCAGCGGTGAGGTGTTGACGCCGAAGGTCATGCGTAGGACCGGCTGGTCGACGGCGAGGCGGGGCAGGGGCTCGGGATTGGTTGGGTCGGCCAGCGTGTCGCCGATCTCGATCTCCGGGAAGCCGGCCAGCACGAACAGGTCGCCGGCGGCTCGCTCGTCGACCTCGGCCCGGCCGATCCCGTCAAAGCCGAGGAGCTGGGTGACCTTGCGGCGCAGGGGCGCCTGGCCTTCGCCGGTCTCCTCGTCGCACAGGGCGACCATCTCGCCCCGGCGTAGCGTGCCCTGGACCACCCGGCCGATGGCCAGGCGCCCCAGGTAGTCCGACGCGTCGAGGTTCGTCACCATGGCCTGCAACGGCGCGTTCGGGTCGCCGGTCGAGGCGGGGATGCGATCGACGATGGTGTCGAGAAGTGGGGCCAGGTCGGCGTCGGGCCCGGGGATGCCGACGCCGCCGACGGCGCGTCCGTCGCGGGCGATGGCGGACACGATGGGAAACTCGATGTGGTGGTCGGCCGCTTCGAGGTCGAAGAAGAGCTGGTAGATCTCGTCGAGCACGTCGTGGGGGCGGGCGTCGGAGCGGTCGACCTTGTTGAGCACGACGACCGCCGGCAGGTGGGCGGCCAGCGCCTTGGACAGCACGTAGCGGGTCTGGGGCAAGGGGCCCTCGGCCGCGTCGACCAGCAGCAGGACGCCGTCGACCATGGCCAGGGCCCGCTCCACCTCGCCGCCGAAGTCGGCGTGCCCGGGGGTGTCGACGAGGTTGATGCGGGTGCCGCGCCAGCGCACCGACGCGGCCTTGGCCAGGATGGTGATGCCCCGCTCACGTTCCTGGTCGTTGGAGTCGAGCACCCGCTCGACGACGGCCTGGTGCTCCTCGAACACGCCAGTGGCGCGCAGCATGGCGTCGACCAGGGTGGTCTTGCCGTGGTCGACATGGGCCACGAGCGCGACGGTGCGCAGCGATTCGGGGGAGGTACTCATGAGAATGGGCGGCGCGGAGGCCGTGTCCTTTCGTGGGTGACGCTTCGTGGGTGGCGTTTCGCGAGCGGCGCTAGCAGGGCGGGCGAACCACTGGTGCGCACCCGGGCCGGCCCGCGACGACCGTCGTTGCGGCCGCCTGCGGCTCGCTCACCACGCCGGGCCGTCCTCGGTGGCCTCGCCGGCCAGGCACCACACCGCGTGGTCGGCCCCCGGGATCGCTCCGCATTCGGCGCAGGGCTCCGGGTTCTCAGGGCCGAACAGCGCCTCGAAGTTGTCGTTGGTCTGCTTGAGCGCGCGCGCTTCTTCGAAGCGACGATGACGACCCTTCTTCACGGGCCAACTCCTGGTGAGCGGCTGGGAACGGACTAGAAGCCGGGATTGTACCTGCACCAGCACCTGCCCCCACGATGCCCCGTCGACCGATGCCGTCTGATCCCGGCCCATCTCGATGCACGGCGGTCCGATGAGCGTGCCCGCGCCACCACCATCGCCGCGGCGCCGAGACACGTCCTCGAATCTCGAGGCACGCAGGAGGCTGCCCGTGCCCTCGCCCGTGGAGCTGTCAGGCCCGCTCTGTCGCCGTTCCGCCCGTTCTGGCGTCCGGATGGCCCACATACGGGCCATCTGGACGCCATTTCGGATGGGGGGGTCGGATGGGGGGGGTCGGATGGGGGGGTCGGATGGGGGTCAGAGTGAACGGCCCGAGCGGGTCTCGAGGACCAGGCCGCCGTTGCCGTCGAAGGCCAGGGCGGCGTCGCCGCCCACCAGGCGGCGGATATGGTCGCCCACCGCCGCAGCTCGCCAGCCCTGGGCCAGGCGAGCGTTGTCGTCACCGCGCACCAGGGACTCGATGTCGGCCCGGGTGGCCAGCAGGGTCGAGTCGATGTGGAGTTGGCGCCCGAGCTGGCTGATCCAGGCGGACACCAGGGCCACCGCCGGGCGCAGGTCTCGTTCGACCTCGCCCACCGAGGGCGGGAAGCGGAGCTCGGCCCGGTCCAGGTCCCCGCCACGGCGCACCGCGTCGAGGATCTCCTTGGCCAGCCCACCCCGGAGGTGGCGCCCGTCCAGGCCCCGGACCTGGCGCAGGTCGCTCTCGTCGCGCGGCGGTCGTTGGGCCATGCCGACCAGCGCCAGGTCGGGGAGCACGAAGCGCACCGGTTGGTCGGTGCGCATGGCGGTCAGCTCGCGCCAGGCAGCCAGCGCCTGGGCGAAACCGACGGCCTGGCCGCGGAGCTGGCGGGCCTCTTTGATCCGCCACCAGGCTTCGTCGGGCTGGCGCCGCACCAGCGCCCGCTGGCGCAAGTCCTCGCATTCGGCCTCGGCCCAGGCCAGGCGCCCGTCGGTGCCGAGCCGCTCCGTGAGGCGATGGTGCAGGACGAGGAGGTGGGCCACGTCGCCCGCGGCGTAACTCTGCTGGTCCTCGCTCAGCGGGCGCCGCAGCCAGTCGGCCAGGCGGTCGCCCTTGGGCAGCCGGATACCGAGCTCGCCGTCGACGAGATTGGCCAACGACGGGGTCGAGTAGCCCGCAAACCCGGCGGCGAGCTGGGTGTCGAAGAGGCGCACCGGTACCGCGCCGCAGGCTCGGTCGAGCACCTCGAGATCCTGCGCCGCGGCATGCATCACGAACACGGCCGGGCCCGCCAGCACCGGTGCCAGCAGGCCGAGGTCGAGGGCCGGCGCGTCCACCAGGGCGATGCCACCGGACCACGCCAGCTGTACCAGCGCCACGTGAGGGAAGTAGGTGCGCTCGCGGTGGAACTCGGTGTCGAGCCCGATCAGCGGCTCACCGGTGAGCTCGCTCACGACCCGCTCGAGCCCTGCCGCGGTGTCGACCCAGGCGGGCTCTGGTGCGGCAGCGCTCAAACGGGCAGGGAGCCGGTGGCGATCGGTCGGCCCGACTCCTGCCAGGCGAGGCTGCCACCGGCGACGTTCACCGCTTCGTAGCCCCTCTCCCGCAGGAACGCGACCGCGGTCCGGCTGCGGCCGCCGGACCGGCAGATCACATGCACCGGGCCCGCGTCGGGCACCTCGACCAGCCGCTCGGGCACGTCGGCCAACGGGATGAGGATGGCTCCGGGGACATGGAACTCGTCGTACTCGTCGGGTTGGCGGACGTCGATCAGCACGATGCCGGCCTCGCGTCGACGGGCCAGCTCGTCGACGTCGATCTCGGGTGCCGGCAGCTCGGGAACGTCCATGGGGACGAGGCTAGCGGTCGGTGCCCGCATGCCCCAGCGTCGGAGGTCGCCCGGCGTGTCAGCGTCGACGAGCGCCCGAGGATCGACCCCGGGCACCTCCGCGACGGGCACGCTCCGCAGGGCGCGGTGCAGGGCCCGCTCCCCGGCGACGAAGGCCGCGCGGAGCGGCGCGTGCGCGCCCCGGGCGTAGGCCCCGTGCAGCGGCTGGAGCCGGCGGTCACGGCGCGGTATGGCGGCGAGCACGCCCGGCGTGGTTGCCAGGGCCCGCACCGCGGCGCCGATGGCCGCCGGGTCGGGGTGCACCACGTCGCACGGCAGCACGACCAGGATCGGCTCGGCTGCGGTCCGCAGCGCGGTGAGGATCCCGCCGAGAGGGCCCTGGCCGGGGTGGTCATCGCGACGAGCGACCAGCCCCGCTCGGCGCAGGCCGGCCAGGTCGCCCCCGATGGTGGTCACCGAGGCGGCACCGGCGTCGTGCAATGCGGTGGCCGCTCGAAGCGCCATGGGGACGCCATGGAGCTCGATCAGGGCCTTGTCGGTGCCCATCCTGGTGCTGCTGCCTCCGGTCAGCACCGCCCCACACCATCGCTCGGTCATCACGGGGTTCGGGCGCTGCGCGCCGTTCGGGGCACCGTTCGGGGCACCGCCGCTAGCCGCCGTAGTTCATGCGAGTGTCCTCCATGCGCAGCACGGGCGTGCCCTCCGCCTTCTGGAACCCGCAGTTGGCCAGCTCTCCGAGAAAGAGCGTGTGGTCGCCGCAGTCGAGCGTGTGGCGCACCGTGCATTCCAGGAAGGCCACCGCCTGGTCCAGGACCGGCGCCCCGGTGACCGGACCGTCATGGAACCCGAAGTCGTTCAGGGTGCCGGCAACACCGCTCGGCGCGAGGTCGATATCGACCGGCTTGGTGAACTTGCGGACGATGGCACGGTCTTCGCGGTCGACGGTGTTGACGGTGAAGCACCCGCCCTCGGCGATGAGCTCGTGGGTGAGGGCGCTCTGCTCGACGCCGATGCCGACCAGCTTCGGGTCGAAGCTGAGCTGCGTCAGCCAGTTGAGCGTCATGGCGTTGCGACGGCCGCCGGCTCGGCTGCCGATCACGAACAGCCCGTACGGAAAACTCCACAGCACCCGGCGGCGGAGCTTGTCGTACTCGTCGGGGTCGACACCGGGCGGGAACGGGCCGGTGAGGCCGGCTTCATCCGAGGTGGCCATGCGCTCACGGTAGCCGTGGTGACCGAGCCGGCTCTGGCCCCGCGCCCATGAGCAGGGGCATACCGGGATGTTCCGGGATTTTCCGGGCATCGCCTCCCGGAAGGCAGGCGCCTGAGCCGGGCTTCACGAAACCATCAACCATGGAGCTGGCAACCATCTTTCCCGCACCCGTCGTCGAGACCGACGAGCCGATCTGGCGCCCCTACGCCGGCCTTGCCGGCCTGCAGGTCGCTGACGTGACCCTCACGGCGTTCGTGTTGTCCGTCGGCGGCGCCGAGCAGAACCCCATTGCTCGGGTCCTCACCGATATCGGCTGGGCCGGTTTGGCCATGTTGTTGATCGTGAAGCTGACGCTCGTCCTGCTGCTCTTCCAGCGCCAGAGCCGGGTGCGCCTGGCCTCCGCCCTGTACGCCGCGGTGGTGGTCAACAACCTGTTGTTCGCCACGCTCTACCTCTGGCGGACCTGACCGGGGCGCCCATGGTCTGGTCCTGCGATCGGCTCGGGGAACCTGGCTCCGGGCCTGATCGCAGGATCGACTCAGGTTCGGGCGTCGAGGTCGGGCGGGGGCCAGGCCGGGTCGAGCTGGACCAGGAACATGGCGCAGCGCTGGGCCTCGTCCCCTTCGCCGATGGCGGCGGCGGTGCGCTGCAACCCGGCCACCGCCCGGAGGAAGCCTCGGTTCTCGGCGTGCGTCCACCGCACGTAGCCCGACCCCCGCCACCCGTTGGCTCGAAGCCGGTCGAGGCCGCGGTGGTAGCCGACCCGGTAGGCGGCGTAGGCCTCGATCTCGTCGCGCGCCAGCCCGCCCAGCCGAGCCCAGGCATCGAGGAAGCGGGGGAAGCGGGCTACCACCGCGGCCACGGCCTGGCGCTGGTCGGTGCCGTCGCGCCCGAGTGCCTGGTCGAGGGCCGCCAGCGCGTCGGGGGACTCGCGGTCGAGCACGGTCTCCGGTGGCCCCGAGGCGCTGAGGCCGACCGGTGTGGGATCGGACATGGCGCGCACGCTAGCGCCAGCGCTGGCGGTCGGCGCGTGGATCAGGGGGCGGCGACGACCGACACCGGGAAGCGTGACGCCGCGGAGCTGCCGTAGGGATGATCGCAAAAGACGCTGCTCGACTGCCCCGAGGCGGTGATGTTGTAGGTGCCGGCCTGCTCGTAGACGTGTGGGATCGTGACGGTACGGGTGCCACCTTGCGGGGCCGGCGGGCTGGTCGGCCCGAAGCGTTGGGCGCACACCGGCACCGCGCAGTCGTCCTGGATGGGGATTCCCTCACCGGTGTCGAAGCCGCCGCAGTTCGTGATCGGTAGGGCGTCGGTATCGGTGAAGACCACGGTGATGACCGCTTCCTCACCGACGACCGGACGAGCAGGCGTGACCGAGATCGAGATCTCCAGGGGGGCGTTGGGGCCGGGTTCGGGTTCGTAGCGGAACGGTCCGCACGCCTCGTCGTTGCGGTCGAGGCAGTCGTCGAGCGCGGTGGTCGTCGTGGTCTGCTCGGGCGGCTCACTCGAGGTGGTCGTCGAGCCCGCCCCCGTCGCGTCGTCGCCGGCCGGGACCTCGCCTTCGGCCGGCTGGTCATCCGGGACGGTCGTGACGCTGGCGTCGGGGACGTCGACGATGATCGACGGGACCGACGTCGTGGTGCCCCCGAACGACTCGTCGGTGCGGTCGTCGAGCCGGTCGTCCTCGCCGGTGAAGTCGAGGGAGAGGTCGTCGTCGTCGCCGTCGGCGGCACCGGTGACCAGCACCACCAGGTTCGCGGCCAGCAGCAGCACCGCCAGCATGGCGATGAACCGGACCAAGCGCGCCCGCCTCCGCCGCGCCGCGTCCCGGGTGATGGTGGTAGGCACCAGCGGGCTGGCGCGCGTGGACGGCTGCGGCTCCACCGGGTCGCTCATGGGCAGATGGTACCGGTCGGCATTCTTCGATCGCTGCCGGGGCCCCGCGCCCGGCTCCGGTCGCAGGATCCTGAGGGGTCAGTTGAGCTTGGCCCGCAGGCGCGTGGCCGCGTAGCGGTGCTGGTCGGCGCCGGCCGTGCGCAAGCTGTCGGCCAGCGCGTCGAGCTCGGTGGCCGCCTTGTCGAACTGGCCGTTGGCGGCCAACGCGTTCACGAGCTCGCGACGCGCGCCGCCGGGGGCGCCCGGTACCACAAGGCCCAGCCTGACCGCCCAGACCAGGGCCCCGCGGTTGCCGCGCCGGGTGTACGCCCCTTTGAGGTTCGCCAGCATGCGGCGAATGATGCTGTGCGTCCCCGCGGGTTCGAGGTACGCCGGGTCGAAGGGGGCGTCGGCTCCGTGCAGCGATCGGAAGGCCGCCTCGCAGCCACCCTGGTCGAGCCGGGCGCCGCCGGCGAACGGGTCGACGAACAGGTCCGGATCGACCTTGTCGCGAAGGAGGAAGTGCCCTGGCATGCCCACGCCGGCGATGGGCACGCCGAGCCGCCGTCCCACCTCGATGGTGAGCACGGACAAGGTGATCGGGATCCCGAGGCGGCGGTCCAGCACCTCGTTCAGGAAGGAGTTGCGGGGGTCGTGGTACGCGACGCGGTTGCCGGCGAAACCCTCGTCGACGAACAGGTGCTCGACGACCGCGTCGAGCGTCGGGGCGTAGCACCGCTGCGCGAGGTCGTCGAGGCGACCGAGCTGCGCATCGACGTCGAGGTTCGGGTAGGCGTGGGCGGCGATGAGCAGGGCGGCTTCGTCGAGGCAGATGTCGGGCTCGGGCCTGGCCATCAGCCGGGCGAAGCGTTCGGTGACGTCCACGGGCACCCGTTCACCGTACCGGGGGGCCCGGCGGACCGGACGCCCGTCGTTCCCGGGCCGCCGGGCGCGCCCCGCGCACCGGGTCGTCTCGTTCGGCTATGCCGGCGGCTCGTCGATGGGCGTACGACCGGCGAAGCCATCCTCGGGCCAGTGCCACCAGGTGACCTTCGGCTCCCCGACCACCCAGCAGAGCCAGTAGGGCCGACCGCTGGGCGCGCGAGCGGGAAAGTCGATCAGGCCCTGCTCGACGTCGCGCAACAGGATCCCCTCGTTGGCCAGCTCACGGATGGCGGCGTCGAGCGCGTCGGCGTCGCGCCGGTGCGAGGCGCCGTGGCCGTTCGTCTTGGCTCGTGCCGCGGTGACCGGAGCCCGGTCGCGCAACGACTGGGTGGCCATCCGGGCGCGCAATACCACTTCGGTCACATGCGCCAGGACGCCGTTGGCCTCCTTGACCGTCCACACCACCGGCGGGTCATGGGGGTCGATCATCGGAGCAGCTTCGCATCTCGGGCCGAGGCCGTGCGACCCCCTCGTTCCGGCGTGCGTTACTGCTGGCGGGCCGCGTCGACGCACGCCGGTTGGGTAGCGTCGATGGCGGTGCCCGCAGCTCGCGAGTTCGCCTTCCTCGATCAACCCGGGCCCCTCGCCTTCGCGCACCGCGGTGGGGCATGCGACGCCCCCGAGAACACCATGCCCGCCTTCGAGCAAGCCGTTCGGTTGGGTTACCGCTACCTCGAGACCGACGTGCATGTCACCGCCGACGGCGTCCTGGTGGCCTTCCATGACGAAACCCTCGATCGGGTCACCGACCGGGCGGGCCGCATCGACCAGCTCCCTTGGGGGCAGGTGCGCCACGCCCTGGTCGACGGGCGCGAGCCCATCGTGCGCTTCGACGAGCTGCTGGCGAGCTGGCCCGAGACGCGCATCAACGTCGACCCGAAGCACGATGGCGCGGTCGAGGCCCTGGTCGCGGCTCTGCACCGGGCCGACGCCGTCGACCGGGTCTGCGTGGGGGCCTTCTCCGACCGGCGCCTGGCCCGGGTACGCGCCCTGGCCGGACCGCGGCTGTGTACGTCCCTCGGTCCGGGCGGGATCGCCCGGCTGCGCCTCGCCAGCTACGGGATGCCCTGTGGGCGGTTGCCGGCGCCGTGCGCGCAGGTGCCGCTGCGCCACGGGCGCATCCCCATCGTCGATCGTCGCTTCGTGGCTGCGGCCCATCGGCGCGGGATGCCGGTACACGTGTGGACGGTCGATGACCGAGCCGAGATGGAGCACCTGCTCGACCTCGGCGTCGACGGGATCATGACCGACAGGCCCGCCCTCCTGCGCCAGGTGCTCGAAGGGCGCGGCCAGTGGGTCGGTGCGTGAGACGGTGACCCGGCGCAGCCAAGCGGGGCTCGGGGCGGCCTCGGAGCCCGGCGGTGAGCCCTCCGGTGCGCCCGCCGATGCGCCCGCCGATGGGCCCGATGCTGACGAGCTCCGGGCCATGTACCGAGCGCTGCTGCTGCCTCGCCTCATCGAGGAGAAGATGTTGCGCCTCGTCGCCCGGGGCGAGCTGGCCAAGTGGTTCTCCGGCATCGGGCAGGAGGCCGTCGCGGTAGGGGTCACGCTCGCCTTGGACGAGGGCGACTGGATCCTGCCCCTGCACCGCAACCTCGGCGTGTTCACGGCCAGGGGCGTCGACCTCGACCGGCTGTTGTGCCAGCTCCTGGGCCGGGCCGGCGGGTTCACCGCCGGGCGGGACCGTACGTTTCATTTCGGCACGCTCGAGCACCGGGTCGTGGGCATGATCAGCCATCTCGGCGCCATGGTGCCGGTCGCCGACGGGCTCGCCCTGGCCGCGGTCCTGCGGGGAGAGCGGCGGGTGGTGGCCAGCTTCAGCGGCGACGGCGGGACCAGCGAAGGCGACTTCCACGAGGCGCTCAACCTGGCTGCGGTGTGGAAGCTGCCGGTGGTGTTCGTCGTCGAGAACAACGGCTTCGGGCTGTCCACCCCGGTCGCCGAGCAGTACGCCTGCGCCGATCTGGCCGACCGCGGCCCCGGCTACGGGATGCCGGGTGTGGTCTGCGACGGCAACGACGTCGTCGCCGTGGTGCGCGCCGTGGGCCGGGCCGCGGCCCGGGCCCGCCGCGGCGATGGCCCGACCCTGGTGGAAGCGAAGACCTTCAGGATGCGAGGCCATGAGGAGGCGTCGGGCACCGACTACGTGGCCCCGGAGTTGCTGGCCAGATGGGCCGGCCTCGACCCGATCGCTCGTATCGAAGGGGTACTCGACGAGCGGGACCTGCTTTCGCATTCCGAGCGGGCCCGGCTTCGGGCCGAGCTCGTGGCCGACGTGGACGACCGGGTGGCCCGCGCCCTGGCCCGGGGTGTGCCGGCCTCGAGCCCGGAGGCGGAGCGGGCGGCCGTCATGGCGCCCTCACCGGCGCCGACATCGGCGCGGGTGGCCGGGGCCGCACCGCGGGGCCCGGCGGTGGAGCGTCGCTACCTCGACGCCATCACCGACGGGCTGCGCGAGGCCATGCGCGCCGACTCGTCGGTGGTGCTGCTGGGCCAGGACATCGCCGAGTACGGCGGGGCCTTCAAGGCCACGGTCGGCCTCGTCGAGGAGTTCGGCCGCCACAGGGTGCGCAACACCCCGGTCATGGAGTCGGGGGTGCTCGGTGCCGCGCTGGGCCTGGCTCTCGACGGCTTCCGGCCGATGGTCGAGCTGCAGTTCGGCGACTTCGTCACCTGTGGCTTCAACCAGATCGTCAACAACCTGGCCACCACGCACTACCGCTGGGGCGTGCCGGTGCCGGTGGTGATCCGGGCCCCGGTGGGTGGGGGCATGGGCGCGGGGCCGTTCCACTCCCAGAACGTGGAGGCCTGGTTCACCCACGTACCCGGGCTCAAGGTGGTGGCGCCGGCCACGCCGGCCGAGGCCAAGGGCCTGTTGCTGGCCGCCTTCGACGATCCGAACCCGGTGTTGTTCCTCGAGCACAAGCTGTTGTACCGCAGCGCTCGTGGGCCGGTGCCGGCGGGGTACCACACGACGGCGATCGGCCAGGCCGCGGTGGCGCGCCCCGGCCGTGACGCCACGGTGGTGACCTACGGGATCGGCCTGCGCTGGGCGCTCGCCGCGGCCGAGGAGGTGGCGCGCCACGGAGGCGACGTGGAGGTGCTCGACCTGCGCACGTTGGCGCCGTGGGACAGTGAGACCGTGCTGGCGTCGGTGGCGCGCACGGGCCGGGCGCTGGTGGTGCACGAAGCGGCGGTGACCGGCGGCTTCGGCGCCGAGGTGGCCGCCACCGTGGCCGAGGCTTGCTTCGCCGATCTCGACGCGCCGGTGCTGCGGGTAGGCGGGCTCGACACGCCGGTGCCCTTCACCCGCGCCCTGGAGGCCATCACCTCGGCCGAGGGCCGGGTCCTCCCCGCCCTGCAGGCCCTACTCACCTACTGACGACCCCCGCTGGCCCCGCTGGCCCGCTCGCCCCGCTGGCCCGAAATGGCGTCCAGATGGCCCACATGTGGGCCATCTGGACGCCAGAACGACGGGGGGTCGTGGTCAGAGGGCGGCGGCGAGGATGTCGAGGCCCTGGTCGAGCTCGGCGTCGGAGATGGTGAGCGGCGGGGCCAGGCGTACGACGTTGCTGTCGGGGCCACAGGTCAACACGATGAGCCCGTCGTCGAGGCAACGGGTCGCCACCCGCCGCCCGGCGGCGCCGTCGGTCAGCTCGAGGCCGATCATCAGACCGATGCCGCGGACGTCCAGCACCGCCGAGCCCGCGGCCGCGCGTCGCAGGCGGTCGAGGGCTCGCTCGCCGAGCAGGCGCGCCCGGTCGTAGCACCCCTGTGCCTCGAGCACGTCGAGGGTGGCCAGGGCCGCCGCGCACGACAGCGGGTTGCCGCCGAACGTGGTGCCGTGGGATCCCCGGGGCCAGCGCTCCATGAGCGCGGCCGGCGCCACGATGCCCCCCAGCGGGAGCCCGGACGCGACGCCCTTGGCAAAGAGCACCACGTCGGGCGTCACCGCGAAGGTCTCCGCCGCGAACGGCCGACCGGTGCGCCCCATGCCGCACTGGACCTCGTCGAACACCAGGAGGATGCCATGGTGGTCGCAGCGTTGGCGCAGGCCCCGCAGCCAGGCCACCGGTGGCACGACGTAGCCGCCCTCGCCCAGCACCGGCTCCACGACCATGGCGCCGACGTTGTCGGCCGGCGCGCTCGTCGCCAGTACCTCGTCCAGGCCGGCCAGCGCTACCGCTACCGCCTCGCTGTCCTCGCCGCCGGCGTGCCTGGCGGGGTGCCTGGCGGGGTGGCAGTAGGGCGCGGTGTACACCGCAGGCAGCAGCGGTTCGTACCCGGCGCGATAGGACGCCTTCGCGGTGGTCAGGGTGGTGGCGGCCAGCGTGCGGCCGTGGAAGGCGCCACGGAAGGCGATCACACCGGGCTTGGCGGTGACCCGGCGGGCCAGCTTGATCGAACCGTCGACCGCCTCCGAGCCCGAGTTGCACAGGAACACCTGGGGACGGTCGAAGAAGGGCGTCAAGGCGCCGATGCGCTCGGCCAGCTCGATGTAGGGCTGGTGGCGCAGGACCACCGACGTGTGCAGCAACCGGGCCGCCTGGGCCTGGACGGCGCCGACCACCTTCGGGTGGCAGTGCCCGACGCTGGCCACGGCGATGCCCCCGCCGAAGTCGAGGTAGCGACGCCCCTCGACGTCGACGATCCAACTCCCGGCGCCGTGGTCGGCCACGATGTCGTAGTACACCGGCAGCACACCGGCCACCGCCGCGTCGTACCGGGCCAACCAGGCCGCGGCCGCTCCTCCCCCGGAGTTCACGACGGTCCTCGGTTGTCGATCTGGGCCCGTTGCAGACGCCCGGAGTAGTCCACGTACACGGTCTTGACCTGGCTGAACTGTTCGATGCCGCGGGTGCCCGCCTCGCGGAACCCGTTGCCGGTGTGCTTGGTGCCGCCGAACGGCAGCGGGATCTCCGCGCCGATGGTGGGGGCGTTGACGTAGACGATCCCGGTGTCGATGCCGGCCACGGCCCGCAGGGCGGCGTTCACGTCGCGGGTGTACACCGCGGCCGACAGCCCATAGTCCACCTGGTTGACCACGGCGACGGCTTCGTCGAGGTCGGCCACCTCGAGCACGGCCAGGACCGGGCCGAACACCTCCTCGCGGGCCAAGCGGTGCGCCGGCCGCACGCCCGTGACCACCGTCGGCTCGTAGAACACGGCGCCCTCACAGCCGGCGACGTCGGTCCGGGGCCGCCCGCCGCAGACCACCGAGGCGCCTTCGGCCCGGGCCACCTCGACCATGGCCGCGATCCGCTGGCCCGCCGCCTCGGTGATGAGCGGGCCGACGTCGGTGCTCGGGTCCTGCGGGTCACCGAGGCGAAGCGCACCGGCTCGCTCGACGAGCCGGTCCAGCAGGGCCCCGGCCACATCGGGGTGCACCAGCAGACGCGAGGTCGACGTGCAGCGTTGGCCCGCGGTCCCGAAGGCGCCGAAGAGGGCACCGTCGACGGCCAGGTCGATGTCGGCGTCGGCGGCCACGATCATGGCGTTCTTGCCGCCCAGCTCGAGCGACACGAGCCGTGGTCCGGTCTCCATGGCCGCCGCGGCCACGCTGCGACCGCTGCGCACCGAGCCGGTGAAGCTCAGCGCGCCCACGCCGGGATGCACGGCCAGGGCGGCGCCGGGCACGGGCCCGCCGTGTATGACCTGGAGGAGGTCGGGCGGGATGCCGGCCTCGGTGCAGGCACGGACGAAGGCCTCGGCGCAGCCGGGCGCGTGCTCGGACGGCTTGAGCACGATGCCGTTGCCGGCCAGCAGCGCCGGGAAGCACTTCCACGAAGGGATGGCCACCGGGAAGTTCCACGGGGTGATCATCCCGACGACCCCGATCGGCGCCCTGGTGGTCCAGCACAGCTTGTCGGCCAGCTCGGACGGCACCGTCTCCCCCCACGCCGCCCGGCCCTGGCCGGCGACGAAGGCGGCCATGTCGATGGCCTCCTGCACGTCGCCACCGGCCTCGACCGCGATCTTGCCCACCTCGCGGCTCACCAGGGCGCTGAGCTCGGCCTTGCGAGCCGCCAGGACGGCACCGGCCGCGGCGATCAGCTCCCCTCGGGCCGGGACCGGTACCCGGGCCCAGGCGATCTGGGCCGCGGCCGCGGCTCGCACGGCACCGTCGACGTCTTCCCCCGAGCGCGACGGGTACGTTCCGACCACGTCGGCCGGCCGAGCCGGGTTCACCGAGTCGAACATGTCCACCGAGGCGCTGTTCACGGACAGGCAACGTACCCGGAGGCGCTCGGGCCCGCCGGCACGGGGGGGACCGGCGACCCGCGCCCAACCGGCCCCGGTCCCGGGCGGGCGGTCCACGGCGCGCCCGACACCACGTTCCCAGCGAGGTGGCAGGATGACCGGCGATGAACGATGAACTCGAGGCGCACCGAGCCCGCAGGGATCACTCGACCGGGCCCGGCGGGCATCGGTGACGCCGGACCTGGCCGAGCTCTTCAGCTTGTCCGTCGAGCAGTTCGGCGGGCGTGTGCGCGAGGTGGGCGAGCGGTGGCGCCTGCCGACACCGGACGCCGAGTGGGACGTGCGCGCCCTGGTGAACCACGTGCTGCTCGAGAACCTCTGGGCACCACCGCTGTTGGAGGGTTTGACCATCGCCGACGTCGGTGATCGCTTCGACGGCGATCAGCTCGGCGACGACCCTGTTTCGGCGTTTGCCGACGCGGCCCGCTCCTCGGTCGCCGCCGCCCGCGAGCCTGACGCGTTGGGGCGCACGGTGCACGTCTCGTTCGGCGACATCACCGGCCGGGACTACGTGTCGCAGCTCGTCTGCGACCACGTGATCCACGGCTGGGACCTCGCCCGGTCCATCGGCGCCGACGAGCGCGTCGATCCGGTCCTGGTCGAGTTCACCCACGGGTACCTGGCGCCGCAGGCCGAGGAGTGGAGGGCGGCCGGCGCGTTCGGGCCGAGGATCGAGCTCGGCGCCGACGCCGATCTGCAGTCGCGGCTGCTGGCGCTCACCGGCCGACGTCCATAGGGGGCGGGTGGCAACCGCCGGCGCCGATCGGTCGCCGTCGTCGCCGTGGACGAGCTGAGCTGCCGGGCGAGAGCCGGTGTGGTGTGCTCGGCCGACCGATTGGCCTCGGCGGCCGGCATCGGCCTGTTGCGCGCCGGCGGGTCGGCCGCGGACGCCGCCATCGGGGCCGGCGCGGTGCTGGCCGTCACCGCGCCCCATCTCTGCGGCCTGGGCGGCGACCTGTTCGCCATGGTGCACCGGGCCCCCACCGGCATCGCGACAGGCGGCCGGCCCAGCGTGCTGAACGCGTCGGGCCGGGCGGGTTCGGGCGCCGATCCCGCCGAGCTGCGGCGCGAGGGTCACACGGCCATGCCGTGGCGCGGCGACATCCGCTCGGTGACCGTGCCGGGCTGCGTCGACGGCTGGCTGGCCCTGCACGCCCGCTTCGGCGCCCTTGCCTTGGCCGACGTCCTGGCGCCGGCGATCTCCTGCGCGATCGACGGTTTCCCCGCTTCCCCGCTGCTGGTGGGGGCGCTTCCCGACCTGGCCGGCACCGAGGGTGCGGACGCGCTGTTCGGGGGCGCACCGCCCGGCCGCGCCGGCGAGGCGGTGCGACGCCGGGGGGTGGCCCGGTGCCTCGAGGCCATCGCCGCGGGCGGACGGGACGGGTTCTACGCCGGGCCCGCCGGCACCGGCCTGATCGAGCTGGGGGGCGGGCTGTTCACCGACGACGACCTCGAACGGGCCCAGGCCACCTGGGTCGATCCCGTGACCGTGCGGGCGTGGGGCCACGACATCTGGAGCGCGCCGGCCAACTCCCAGGGCTACCTCACCCTGCTCGGTGCCGCCATCGCCGCCGGGCTGGACCTGCCCGAGGACTGGGGCGACCCGGCTTGGGCCCACCTGCTCGTCGAGTCGGCTCGCCTGGCGGGACACGACCGTCCGGCCACGTTGTACGACGGCGCCGACGTGGCGCCCCTGCTCGGGGCGGGTGAGGTGGCCGCCCGCCGCCGCGCCATCGACCCGGACCGGCGCGCCGCGCTGGCCTGGCACCCTCACGCCGGGGGCACCACGGTGGTCGTCGCGGTGGACCGGGCCGGCACGGGCGTCTCGCTCATCCAATCGAACGCGGCGGGCTTCGGCGCTCACCTGATGGTCCCCGGGGTGGGCATCGGCCTGCACAACCGGGGCATCGGCTTCTCCTTGGTGCCGGGTCATCCGGCCGAGCTGGCACCGGGGCGCCGGCCTCCTCACACGCTGGCGCCGGCGATCGTCACCCGTACCGACGGCTCGTTGCGGGCCGTGCTCGGCACGATGGGCGGCGACAGCCAGCCCCAGGTCCTTGTCCAGGTGTTGTGCCGGCTTCTTCGCCACGGCGCGTCCGCGGCCGGCGCCATCGCCGCGCCGCGCTGGGTGATCCGGGCCGCTTCGGGCCGCGGGTTCGAAACCTGGGACGACGCCGCGGCGGCCGTGGTCGCCGTCGAGGACTCGGCCTGGGCGCGGTGGGCCGACGGTCTCGCCGCCCGGGGCCACGAGGTGGCGCCGGGAGCGCGGCCCGGGGCGTTCGGGCATGCCCAGCTGGTGGTGGTGGACGACGACGGGACCATGACCGGGGCGGCCGACCCGCGAGCGGTCGTCGGCGCCGCGCTCGGGTACTGAGGACCGCGGCACCGGCGGGCGAAGCCGCCCGGTGCCCGCCCCGTGCCCGTCCCGTGCCAGCCACGGGCCGGCCCGATGCTCGCATCGACGGGCCGGGCCGGTAAGACTGCACGGCTGTCCGGCCGTGGGCGGTGCCTGGCCCCCTCCTGATGCGCACCCCCTCCCCCGCCCACCGCCGGTCACGACCGTGGTGGGCCGCGGGCGCGCTCGCCGTCTCCATGGCCGTCTTCATGGCCCAGCGGGTGGCCCCGACCGTGGCCGCCGCGCCGGCGCGACCCCTCACCGTGGCCTCGCCCGGTCAGGCTTCGGGCCCCGGTACCTCGGCGGCGATCTCGCCGGGGATCTCGCCGGCGATCTCGGCGGAGGTCTCGGCGGAGGTCGCCCGCGTCCCGGTCGACAGCGCGGAGTTCCGAGCCGCCACGACCACCGCCGCCGAGACCGGCGCCGCCCTCGGCGCCACGCAGCAGGCCAGGGCCCAGGCCGATGCCCGCCTGGTCGAGCTGGCCGCTCGTGACGTCGAGCTGGGCGCGGTGATCGAGGCCGCCACCGCTCGTCGCGACGCGGCCGTCGCCGACTTCGACGCGGCCCGCAGCGCGCTACGCGCCATCGCCGTGGCCAGCTACGTGCGGGGCGCCGAGCTCGACCCGATCGAGGTGCTCCTCGACGCCGAGCGCGGCACCGAGATCGAGGGCGAGGCGCTGCTCATCGAGTCGGTCACCACCGATCAGGCCGGCCAGCTCGACGATGCCCGCGCCCGGCGCGACGACGCGGCCGGCACCATCGACGCGGCCTCGCTGGAGCGCGACGCCGTTGGGGCCGGTACCCGCGAGACGACCGCCGCTCGGGACGGGGCCGCGGCCGACGAGGTGCGGCTCGGTGCCCAGCTCGTCGTAGACCTCGCCGCCCTGGAGGCGGCCAGGGCGCTGGCCATCGTGGTCGGGGCCGACTTCCCGCTGGTGGCCCTCGACGCCTACCACCGGGCGGCCGGGCGACTCGGCCGGGAGCAGCCCGGCTGCGGGCTGCCGTGGTGGGCGTTGGCCGGGATCGCCAAGGTCGAGAGCCGCCACGGCTCGTTCCGAGGTACGACCCTGGCGGCCGACGGGAGCCTGAGCCGGCCCATCATCGGCATTCCCCTCGACGGCACCAACGGCACCCGGGCGATCGGCGACACCGACGGCGGGGAGCTCGACGGGGACACCGTCGTCGACCGGGCCGTCGGTCCCATGCAGTTCATCCCCACCACCTGGGCCCGCTGGGGTCGTGACGGCAACGACGACGGTCGCGAGGACCCCCAGAACCTCTACGACGCCGCCCTCGGTGCCGGCGCCTATCTGTGCGGCGCCGCGCCCCTCGGTACCGACGACGACCTTCGGCGCGCCTTCCTGCGCTACAACGTGTCCGACGCCTACGCCGACGAGGTCCTCCGATGGGCGCTGGGCTACTCGTCGGTGGTAATCCCCGACGCCTGACCGGGTCGTGACCAAGGCCCGGGTGTCATCGGCCATGACCGGGTCGACCACCTGCGCCATGATCGGGTCATGACCAGCCCAGGAACGGTCGGCGACGCCCGACCGAAGTCGTTCTTCCTCGACGCCGCGCTCCACGACTACCTCGTGGCCCACGGCACGCCGCCCGACGAGGTCCAACGCGCCCTGATCGAGGAGACCGCCGGGCTGGGCGACGTGGCCCGGATGCAGATCGCACCCGAGCAAGGGGCCTTCCTGACGATCCTCACCCGGCTCCTGGGGGCCACCGACGTCGTCGAGGTCGGCACCTTCACCGGCTACTCTGCCCTCTGCATGGCCCGGGGACTCTCGCCGGGGGGCCGGCTCGTGTGCTGCGACGTGAGCGAAGAATGGACGGCCATGGCCCGGCGCCATTGGGAGGCGGCCGGGGTGGCGGAGCGGATCGAGCTGCGCTTGGCCCCGGCGATCGAGACGTTGCGCGCCCTACCGGCCGACGCCGCGCTCGACCTGGCCTTCGTCGATGCCGACAAGGCGTCCTACGTGGACTACTACGAGGAGCTGGTCCCCCGGCTGCGGCCCGGCGGGGTGCTGCTGGCCGACAACGTCCTGTGGGGCGGCGCCGTGGTCGGAGGCGACGCCACGCCGGGGGATGACCCGAACCTCGACGCCATCACGGCGTTCAACGACCACGTGGTGGCCGATCCGCGCGTCGATATCGTGATGTTGGCCATAGCTGACGGGCTCACCCTCGCCGCCAAGCGGTAGGGCGCATCGCCCAACCTGGGTGCTCCGTCCCGGATGTGGGAACCACGCCGCACGTCGGCGTCGGGCAGGCACATGGCCCAACCGGCCACGACCGATGGGCCGCAAGGCTCATTCCCCCCCAAACACCTCACCAGGTGGCTGGTTGGGTCGACGGGTGACACGAGGCTCCGGTCCACGCGACAGGGAGGGCGATCATGAGGCTCGACCACGACATCAAGGCCTTCACCGACCGCCTGGCGGCGCTGTCGGGCACCGAGCTGGCGCAGCTGGCCCACTCGCTGCGCACCGAGCTCGAGGGGGCGGACCGGGAGGTGGCGTGGTGGCGGGCCACCATCGAGCTCGATGCCACGCTCCGACGCCAACGCTGCACTCGCCAGGCCGCGCTCGTGGCCCATGGCGCGTCGCAGGCGGTGCTGGGCGCGGCCCGGCGCAGCGGCCTGATCGACACCGACCGAGCCGCGGTCACGACCGTGGCCCGGGCCGCGTCCGACGCGGCCAGGGCGCTGCTGGTACTGCCCGGCTTGGACGGGCCTTCGTCGATGGCCGCTTCCTTCGTGCTCCCGTGGCGGTCGCTGGTCGACCACGCCGCGTAGCCCGCTCGACCGGGCACCGAGCAAGCGAGCCTGCTGGTCGCAGCGGGAGGGAGCGTGGGGGTCAGCCGGGGCCGTCGCCGGCGCCGGGGCCGGCCAGCGGGCCGGCCTTCGACGTCGCGGGGGTATGCCGTCCCGGTCCGCACCGCGGCCCGGACCTCGGCGTAGCCTTCGCGGTCGTGGCCGACGACGACGACGACGACGCCTGCGCGCTGCGGGTCTACGCCAACTGGTCGTGCTCGAGGTGCCGAGGCACCCGAGCGTTGCTCGAGGGTCGCCGGGCCAGGGTCGACTACGTCGAGTACCTCGAACAGCCCCCCGGCCGCCCCGAGCTCGAACGGCTCCTCACGCTGCTCGGCTTCGACGACCCGCGCTCCATGATGCGCACCGCTGAACCCCTGTACCGCGAGCTCGGCCTGGCCTCGGCCGGTCGGGACGAGCTGTTGGATGCCGTGGTGGCCCACCCGGTCCTGCTCGAGCGGCCCATCGCCGTGCGGGGCGACCGGGCGGTGATCGCCCGCCCCCCCGAGCGCGTGCTCGAGCTGCTGGACGACGACGGCGACCGCGGCGGCGAACGGGCGGGACCGCGAACGTGACCGGTGGTCATGCGGCCGGTGCTGCCGGGCCCCGGGGCTAGGAAGCGCCACGAACGGCCGCCGGGCGGGCGCATGGCGTCGTTGACCGTCCCGCTGGCCGGCCCCGTCGACCTGCGCTTGACGCTGTCGGTGCTGCGCCACGGTGGCGGCGACCCCACCATCCGGATCGGCCCGGCCGACGTCTGGCGGGCCACCCGCACCGCGGCGGGCTTGGCCACGGTGCGCCTGCGGGCCATCGACCGCGGCTCGGGGCCCACGGTCGAGGCGCAGGCCTGGGGGCCGGGGGCGGACGCGGCCCTGGCGGCGGTGCCCGCCCTGGTGGGCGAAGGCGACCCGTGGCAGGACTTTCGCCCGTCGCACCCCGTCGTCGAGCGGCTCCGCCGGCGCAACCCCGGGCTCCGCCTGCCCCGAACCGGCGCGGTGTTCGAGGCCCTGCTGCCGGCCATCCTGGAGCAGAAGGTGACCGGGCTCGAGGCCAAGCGGGCCTACCGGGGCATCGTCGCCCGCTACGGCGAGGTGGCCCCCGGCCCCGCCGGCCCCGCCGGCATGCGGGTGCCTCCGGCGCCCGAGGTGCTGGCCGCGCTGCCCTACCACGCCCTGCACCGCTTCGGCGTGGAACGCAGAAGGGCCGACACCGTCCGCCGGGCCGCGGCCCGCGCCGCCCGTCTCGAGCAGGCCTGCGACCTCGCGCCGTCCGCGGCGGCGCGCCGGCTCATGGCGCTGGCCGGCGTCGGCGCCTGGACGGCGGCCGAGGTGGCCCGCGTGGCCTTCGGCGACCCCGATGCGGTCAGCGTGGGCGACTACCACCTGCCCCACCAGGTGGCCTGGGCGCTGGCCGGGGAGCGCCGGGCCGACGACGACCGCATGCTCGAGCTCCTGGCCCCGTTCGCCGGCCATCGAGGTCGGGTGTGCCGGCTGGTGGAGCTCGCCCGGCTCGGACCGCCCCGTCGAGGCCCCCGGCTGCCCCCGGCCCCCTGGACCCGCGCCGCCGCCTTCTGAGCGCGGTTCGCCTCGGCGCCGGCGGGCGGGCTCGCTACGGTGGTCGGATGGCCCAGCCTCCTCCCATGCAAATCGACACCGACACCGTGTACCAGGCGACGATCAGTACCGATCGGGGCGAGATCCTCATGGAGCTCGACCCGCAGCTCGCTCCCGTGACCGTGAACAACTTCGTGTCCCAGGCCCGCGCCGGCTACTACGACGGGCTCACCTTCCACCGGGTGGTGCCGCAGTTCGTGGTCCAGGGCGGCGACCCTGACGGCAGCGGCCGGGGCGGTCCCGGCTACAAGTTCGCCGACGAGCCGGTGCGCGGCGCCTACAGCGCGGGCGCGGTGGCCATGGCCAATGCCGGCCCGGACACCAACGGCAGCCAGTTCTTCATCTGCATCGACGACTGCACCACCAAGCTCCAACCGCTCTACAACCTGTTCGGCTACGTCATCGACGGGCTCGACGTGGCCCGGTCGGTGCAGGTGGGCGACGTCATGCGCTCGGTCACCATCGCCGAACGCTCGACCGACTGACCCACGGCGGGCTCCCCGCCGGCGGGCTGTGGACAACTTCGGCGATTCACAGGGTTGGCCCACTGGTGACGCACAGGCCGGGCTTCGTACGCTGGGGCCATGACCTTCGAGGTGACCCTGCGGGACCGCACCACCGAGACCATCGACGGGGTGGACGGCTACCAGCAGGAGGGGCAGATGACCACGTTCTTCCAGCACGGCTCGGGCCGCCGGGCCCTCGACGCGTGGAGCACCCGCGTGGCCAGCGTCCGCACGGCCGAGATCCTGGTCGTCCGTCGCCACGACACCGAGCCCGTCGGCGTGCGCGACCTCCGCTCGGCGTAGCCCGCGCAAGCTTCCCCGAGCCCGCTTCCGCGAGCTTTGCGCGCGCCGGACCTCGCTCAGCGACGATGTTCGCGCGCAGAAGCGGACATCGACCGGTCAGGGGACGTAGGCCCCGACCCAGGCCAGCGTGCCCAGCGCCACCAGTCCCGCGCCCGAGCACACCAGCATCGAGCGGTCGAGCCAAGGGCGACGGCCGACCATCGCCAAGGCCATGACCAGCGGGAAGGCGTTGAGCCCATAGCGCTCCAGCGAGTTCAGGTTGTCGGCGCTGACGGCGACGACGACCACCGCGACCGTGAACGCGCCGTAGGACGCCGGGAGCCGTCGAGCCACCACCACGGCCAGGACGATGAAGGCGACGGCGAAGGGGACGTGGAGGCCGTCGCCCAGGCGCTCGTCGCCGACCAGGTCGCCGACGCCCCGGGCCAGGCGGGACAACGGGTCGACCACGTCGCCCCGGAACTCCGTCTGGAGCCGCAACGGAGCCAGACCGTCGCCCATGGCGACCTCGGCCCACACCAGAAAGGCCCCGAGCCCGCCGAGCGGCCCGGCGACGGCGGCGACCCGGGGGAGCAACGGCGACGAGCCCCGCGACCGCATTGCCTCGATCAGCGCGGGAAGGGCCAGGACGGCGCCGATGGGGCGGACCAGCCCGGCCGCCAGGCCCAGGGCGGCCGCCGACCACCAGCGGCCGCGCCGCAGGCCCAGGAACGTGGCTGCGCCCAGGGCCACCAGCAGCGGCTCGGCATAGCCCCACACCATCACGAACGCCGCGGGGAAGAGGCTGGTGAGCCAGGCGGCGCGCGCCGCCACGACCCGGTCGTCCGTCTCGAACCGGGTGAGGCGGTGCACCAGCGTGGCCGCCACCAGGGCGGCCCCGTTGGCCACCAGCACCAGGGCCAGCGCCTCGTTCCCCCCCAGCAAGGTCCCGAGCCCTCGTCCCAGCAGGGGGAACAGCGGAAAGAAGCGCAGGGCCTCCCCCGCCGCATCTCCGTAACCGCGTTCGGCGATGTCGCGGTAGAAGGCGCCGTCCCAGGCGAAGAGCCCCTGCGCCAGCTGGACGGTGCGGGCGCCGCCTCGCAGCTCCTCGCTGCTGACCACCGCCACCGCCCAGCTCACCGCCACCAGCAGCCGGGCCACGACCCACCCGGGCAACGCGGCCACGAGGTCTTCGCGCAGCCCGGCCGGCAACGCCCGCCGCACCCGCCGCACCCGCTGTGCCCGCTGCGCCCGCTGCGCCAAGGTCACGGGCGGGGCCAGCGGCGGGAGTTCGAGGGCGTCATCGCTCGGACGAGGAGGGGTAGCGGAACAGCGAGGCGTGCTCGAAGACGCCGGCGTCCTCGCTGACCGGCTGGGCAGCGCCGGGCCGCAGTGCCCCGAGCTCGGCCACGACCTGCTCACATTGCCCTTCGAGCGTGCGGTACCCCCCCCGGGCCACCAGCCAGATGGTGGCGTCGTCGGCCCGTTCGTCGAGCGCCGCGGCGAACGCCTCGGGCTCGGCCTCGGCATGGCGCGGCGCGTAGTCGGCCCAGTCGACGCGCTCGGCCGGCGCCAAGGTCGGGTAGACCGCGGTCGTGAGCCCGTCGGGCAGCCCCCGCTCCACCGCGGGACCGAGCTGGTCCGGGCAGAAGGCGACGACGTCGTCGGGTGAGGCGCCCTCGGCTATGGCTTCGGCCAGCTCCTCGCCCTGGGTGCGCGCGGTCGTCACGTTGAACGAGGCGGCCACGAGGCAGAGCCCCGCCACGCCCCCCACCACCAGGTTGCGGGAGAACCGGGCTGGGAGCATTGAAGCGCCGACGGCGGCCACCACCAGGAACAGGGGGAAGAAGCTCGCCGCGTAGCGGGGCGCGAACGTCGTCGAGGTGGCGTACCCCGCCATCGTCCCCAAGGCGACGGTCAACCCGACCACCCCCGCCTCCCCCCGCACGCCCGGGACGGTACGAACATCGAGCTCCAGGCGGTGCTCGTCGAGGCGCCGCGCGCACAGCCCCACCAGGAACAGCACGGACAGCGCCACCGCCACGAGGGTCCCCTCGGCCGCGCCGCTGCCCACCCCGGTGAAGCCGAAGTCCGCAAGGCTCGACTGCACGACCTGGGTCGGCCGGGCCGGCCCGGCCCACGGCGTCCCGGTGTGGGCCGACTGGTAGGCCATGACCCCCAGCCACGGCACGAGGAGGATGCCCCCGCCCGCCACCGCGCCGGCGACCAACAGCGGGGCCCGGCGGCGCGCCGGGGTGCGCCGGTACGTCCAGACCCGGGTACTCATGACGGCCAGGACCGCGCCGACCAACCACAGCACCCAGTAGTGGGTGAGCAGGGCCAGGCCGGTCAACACCGTCAAGGTGGCCAGCCAGACCGGCCGGGGCTGGCGCAGGGCCCGGCGCAGGACGAGGTAGCCGGCCAGCACCAGCACCATCACCAGGCTGTACATGCGGGCCTCGGTGCTGTAGCGGATGGCGAACGGCGAGACCGCCAGCAGCACCAGCGCGGCCCATCCGGCGCAGGGCCCTGCGGCGCGGCGGGCCGCCAACCACATGAGGGGCAGGGCGAGGACGCCGAACAACCCCGACAGTGCCCGCACCGCCATGTCTCCGTCACCGAACAGGGCCATCCACCCGTGCAGGAGCAGGTAGTACAGCGGGGGGTGACCGTCATGGCGCAGGGCGTCGGGGATGTCGCCGAGCGCCAGCGCGGCGATGTTGACGCTGAGGGCCTCGTCGAGCCAGAGCGGCGAGGTGGTGGCGAAGCGCAGGATGACGCCGACCACCACGACGGCGACCACCGAGATCACCTCGAGCCGGTACCCCCCGGCCCGGCGGCCGGCTGGCGCGGCCACCACCGGCGCGGGATCACTGGTCGGGGTGCCCACCGCGGCGCATGGTACGGGGTCTTCTAGAGTGGCCGAGCCCGTGCCCGACGTCGACCCCTCTCTCGACCCCCGCATCGACGGGCCGCCCCCTCGCCCCGAGGTCGTCGTCATCGGCGCCGGGCCGGCCGGCCTCACCGCGGCCTACGAGCTGGCCAAGCGCGACCTGCTGGCGACGGTGCTCGAGGCCGACTCGGTGGTGGGAGGGATCAGCCGCACCGTCGAGCGCGACGGTTGGCGTTTCGACATCGGCGGGCACCGCTTCTTCACCAAGGTTGCCGCGGTGGAAGCGTTGTGGCACGAGATCCTGCCCGACGACGACTTCTTGATGCGCCCCCGCATGAGCCGTATCTACTACAACGGGAAGTTCTTCGACTACCCGCTGAAGGCGTCGAACGCCCTGGGCAACCTCGGGCCGGTCGAGGCGCTGCGCTGCGTGCTGTCGTACCTGTGGGTGAGGTTGCGGCCGCCGCGCGACCAGTCCAACTTCGAGGGCTGGGTGGCCGCCCGGTTCGGCTGGCGCCTCTATCGCATCTTCTTCAAGACCTACACCGAGAAGCTCTGGGGCATCCCGGCCACGGAGATCCAGGCCGACTGGGCGGCGCAGCGCATCAAGAACCTGTCCCTGGCCAAGGCGGTGGCCAACGCGGTGCTCCCCCGCCGGAAACCGACCGCCGTCACGTCGCTGATCGAGGAGTTCCAGTACCCCAAGTACGGGCCCGGGATGATGTGGGAGCGCTGCCGCGACCTGGTCGAGGCCGCGGGCACCAAGGTGCACTTCGGCGCCGCGGTGACCCGCATCGGCCACGAGGGCGGCCGGGCGGTGAGCGTGACCGCGGCCAGCGACGGCGCCGAGACGACCTACCCGGCCAGCGAGGTGATCTCGTCCATGCCCATCGGGGCGTTGCTGGCCGCCATGGACCCGCCCGTCCCCCCCGACGTCCGCCGGGCCGCCGACGGTCTGCAGTACCGGGACTTCCTCACCGTGGCTCTCGTCGTGCCGGGCTCGGCCGGCTTCCCCGACAACTGGATCTACGTCCATTCTCCCGCCGTGCGCCTGGGCCGGATCCAGAACTTCGGTTCGTGGTCGCCCTACCTGGTGCAGGAGGGGCGGACGTGCCTCGGCCTCGAGTACTTCGTGTTCGAGGGCGATGAGCTGTGGTGCGCCTCCGACGACGACCTGGTGGCGCTCGGCACCCGCGAGCTGGCCACGCTGGGCCTGCTCGACCCCGGCGCAGTGGAGGCGGGCTACGTGGTGCGGATGCCCAAGGCGTACCCGACCTACGACGACGCCTACCGGTACAACGTCGACGTGCTGCGGGGCTGGCTGGAGGCGAACACGCCCAACGTGCACCCCGTGGGGCGCAACGGCATGCACCGCTACAACAACCAGGACCACTCGATGTACACGGCCATGCTCACGGTCGAGAACATCCTCGGCGCCGACCACGACATCTGGTCGGTCAACGTCGAGGACGAGTACCACGAGGAGGACGTCGGCACGAGCGGGCCGCGGCCAGCCCCGGGCGGCACCGGCCGCGATGCGCCGGTCCTGCCCCGGAGCGCCCTCGACGCGGCCGCAGCTCGAAGAGGCGGCGGCGATCGCCAGCGCGGCCAGGGCTAGTCCTCTCACTGGTCCCCCTCGCCACCGCACAAACGAGGGGGTGGGTCAGCGGGGTGGGGTCAGCGGGCGGCTTCGGCGCAGTACTCGGTCGCGCAATGCCCACCAGGTCACCAGCGCCATGGCCTCGACCACGATGCGGCCCGACATCTTCGAGGAGCCGCGGACGCGATCGGCGAAGGTGATCGGCACCTCCACCACCCGGCCCCCGGCCCGGACCACCCGGTAGGCCATCTCCACCTGGAAGCCGTAGCCGTCGGCCCGGGTCGAGCCGTAGTCGATGGCGCCGAGGACCTCCGCGGTGTAGGCCCGGAACCCGGCGGTGGCGTCGCGCACGTCGATGCCCAGCGCCAGGCCGACGTAGCGGTTACCGGCGCGAGACACCAGGCGGCGAAGCGCGGGCCACTCGGGGATGGCGCCCCCCGGTACGTAGCGCGAACCGATGGCCAGCGCCGCGCCGTCGTCGATGGCGCCCAGCAAGCTGGGCAGCGAGGCAGGGTCGTGGGACAGGTCGGCATCCATCTCCACCAGCACCCGGTAGCCCCGGCGCAGCCCCTGGGCGAAGCCGTCGCGGTAGGCCGCGCCCAGGCCGCGCTTGGCGCCCTGGCGCAGGACCTCGATCGCTCCGAGCTCCTCGGCCAACTTCTCGGCCAGATCCGCGGTGCCGTCGGGGCTGTCGCTGTCGACCACCAGGACGTCGGCTTCGGGGACCGCCCGGCGCAAGCGGGTGAGGACCACGGCGACGTTTTCGGCCTCCTGGTAGGTGGGGATCACCACCAGGGTGCGACGGGCGACCGGCGACATCGGTGCAGACTACGTGGCGTGTACGCCATCTTCATGACCCTGTGCGCCGCCATGCTCGCTGCCACCGTGGGTGGCACCGCCCGGTTGTTCCGCCAGGAGATGGCCGGCGAGGCCTCCGAAGGGCGGGCTCAGAACTGGGCCACCGTGATGGGCGGGCTGACGATCGTCGTGTTCATGTTCGCGCTGCTGGCCAGCGGCCCGTAGCGGATGTGGGTCACGACGGGGAGACGTAGTAGACGGCGTTGCGCCGGCCCATCCCCCAGGGGCCGCTGTCGACGTCGAGCACCCGGCCGCCGAGGTGGGTGACCATGGCCACGACGGTGTCGGTGGGGACCGAATGCATGGCCATGGGGAACACATGCAGGCGCCGGAAGAGAAAGGCCTCGTCGAGACCGCGCCGGCGCAGGAACCGGTACAGGCCCCGGCGGGCGTCGTGCACCAGTGACTCGGGCCGGGAGATCCGGTCCGGGAGCTGGAACACCAGCAGGCCGTCCGGGGCCAGCCGAGACAGGAACGCCTCGACGGACCCGGCGATCAGCGCCGGATCGGGCAGGTGCTGGAGCACGTAGTAGCTCACCACCAGGTCGAAGACCGCCGGGTGGGCGCCGGTCACCGCCTCGACGGACCCGTCGGCGCTGGTCACGAACGCGCAGTTCGGCCGGTCGGCGTGCAGCGCACGGGCGCGGCTGATCATGCCCCGGGATATGTCGACGCCGACGTAGCGATCGAAGCGTTCCGCCAACCCGGGGGCCAGGCGGCCCACGCCGCACCCGAAGTCCAGGACCGCGGCCCTGGCGCCGGGTCGGCCGAGGTGGTCGCACCGTTGCAGGAGATCGGCGACCTGGCGCTCGCCCGTGGCCAGGAACGCGGCTTCGTCCCAGCGGCCGAACTTGTGGCGCCGGAACGACAGGATGGCCCAGAGCGGGTCGAGGCGGGACAGGTCCTCCCAGTCCTGCCGGTGCGAATCGAGGCGGTCGCCGAGGGGCTGTTCAGGCCCCGTGGGCGAGCGCATCAGCCGGACCGCATCGTCATCGGGAGGACCGCATCAGTAGGGGAACGAGTCCTGGCGATGGCGCAGGGCCCGGGTCAGGGGACGGAGCCGGGCCACGATCAGCACCTTGATGACGAGGTTGCGGGCGAACCAGGGCAACGCCGCGCTCTGGCGGGCGACGTTGGCCAGCCGGGCCCTACCCCGAAGCGGGACCCGGCGGTACTCGGCCATCGATCCCGAGCGGCCCTGGTAGCGCCAGGAGCCCGAGAGGAACATGCAGCGCACCTGGGCCATCGTGACACCCACCGCGCTGTAGGCGTCATGCACCAGCAGCGTGCCGCCCGGGGCGACCCGTGCCCCCCAGCTCTGCAGGTCGGCTCGGGCCGGGCCGTAGCCGTGGGCGCCGTCGACGTAGAGCAGGTCGATCGCCCCCTCGACGTCGCCGTGGGCCTCGCCCGAGAAGCGCCGAACGTGGCGGACCCGATCCGATACCCCGGCTCGTGCCAGGTTGGCGACGAAGGCCTCGTGGTCGCTCTGGCCCTCCTCGACCGTGCCGTCCCACTGGCCCGGCCCCCGGTCGTTGCCGGCGTGCGGGTCGATGGCCACCACGTCGGCACCGGCGGGGGCGGCCTTGGCCAGCACGATGGCCGAGCGGCCCCGGAAGCTGCCGATCTCGACGATGGTGGCGGACGGGCCGACGGCGCCGGCCCGGTCCCAGAGCCGGCGGGCCTGGGCATCGGTGAGCCAGCCCTCGACGTCTCGGGCCCGGGCCAAGGCCGCCTCGAAACCCGCCCCCCCATCCGTTCTGGCGTCCAGATGGCCCATATGCGGGCCATCTGGACGCCAGAACGAGTGGGAGTGGAAGCGGATCACGCAGTTCCAGGTGAGGACCTCACGCAGGCCCGGCACCCGGGTGACCGGTGCGGCCCAGGGCCAGTAGCGAGGCTCGACCCGGTCGACCACCAGCCCCGGCTGCGCCGCGAACAGGCGCAGCGTCGGCCCGATGTGCACCGCGAACAGCGCCTCGCCGAAGCGGTTCTTGCGGGGCGGGCCGTGGCGGCGCTCGTAGAGCCGCGGCCCCAGGCGGGGGCCGAGGAACTGGTACGGCGCCATGTCATGGCCGCCCCAGGGCGAGTACCAGTTCGTCCAGGAGAGGTAGCCCCAGCCCCCGGGGCGCAGCACCCGGCCCAGCTCGGCGATCACCGCGGCCGTATCGCGGGCGTGCTCCAACAGGTTGGAGCAGAACAGCCCGTCGAGGCTGGCGTCGGGGAACGGGAGGCGCCCGGCGTCGCCCAGCAGCGCCCCGGGCGGTGGCGGTCCGGCGAGGTGGAGCTCGTCGATGTCGCCCTCCACGGGCACCACCGCCGCCCCCCGGGCCCGCAGGGCGGCGGTGTAGTGACCCGGACCGCACCCCAGGTCCGCGATGCGCTGTCCGGCCAGGGGGCCGTGCCGACGGTCCAGGTCGGCGGCGGCCTCGCCCGCCAGCATCGTGTAGAAGGGCTCGGGGTCGTCGCGTTCGTTGCGGAAGAGGCGCCACAGCGTCCGCACCCGGCGCAGGCCTTGGGGGAGCTCCGCGTCGGCGACGGTGCTCGTCATGGTTCCCCACGGCCGCTGGTGGCCACCAGGGTTCCGGCCACGATCGCCCCCACCGAGGCCAGCGCCGCCACCCAGGCCCCCCGGCCCCGGAGCGCACCGGAGCGAACGGGCCGCTCGACGACGTGGTACGACGCCACCGCCAGGGCGAGGCTGACCCCGACGCGCAGGCCGTTCAACGCCCAGCCGTCCAAGCCCGTGCGACTCGCGCTCAGCACCACGTACACCGGCCAGTGCCAGAGGTACAGCCCGTAGCTGATGAGCCCCAGCGCCCGCAACGGAGCGAACGACAGGGCCCGGCCCAGCGGTCCCTGTTCGGGCTGGGCCGCGGCCGCGACCACGATGACCGCGGCCAGGGCGAACAGCACGAACCCGCCCCGATAGAGGCCGTCGTCGGTGCCGAAGGCGACGATCCACGCCGCCGCCAGGGCGGCGGCGGCCGCCAGGCCGGCGATCACATCGCGGCGTGCCCGCGGGGACCGCAGCGGCCCCCACCGGTGGAGCACGAGGGCCAGGCCGGCTCCGGCCAGGATCGGCAGGGCCCTCGTGTCGGTGCCGAACTGGGCCCGGGCCGGGTCGCTCGGATCGCTCAGGACGGCCATGACCAGGGCCGAGCCGGCGCCCAGCACCGCCACGACACCGAGCAGGCATCGGCTGGGCCCGGCGGCCAGGGCGAGGACGGCCGTAACGAGCAGCGGCCACACCAGGTAGAACTGCTCCTCGATCGCCAGGCTCCAGGTGTGCTCGAGCGGGGAGAGCACCGCAAAGGGGCTCGCCTCCCCGGTCGAGCCGACGATGTGCTCCCAGTTGGCCACGTAGCCCAGCGTGGCCAGCACGTCGCCACGGATGGCGGCCAGCTCGTCGGGCGCGGCCAGCACGGCGGCGTAGGCCACCACCGCGGCCAGCACCACGAACAGCGCCGGCAGCAGCCGCCGGGCGCGGCGGGCCCAGAACCGGCGCAGGTCGATGGTCCCCGTCGCCCGCCACTCGGCCATCAGCAGCGACGTGATCAGGAAGCCGGAGAGCACAAAGAACAGGTCGACGCCGAGGAACCCGCCGCTGAAGTGACCGGTGTGGAAGGCCAGCACGGCCGCCACCGCCAGGCCGCGCAGGCCGTCCAGGGCGGGCATGTAGGCCAGGACGGCCCCCGCGCCGGCCTCGGACGCCGACCGGTCGGGGTCGGTCGGCCGCGACGGGGAGGCGGTCAGCACGGGGGTCGACCGTACTCGGCCCCCCTCGCCGGTCCCCCGTGGGAACCCCTACATGCACCCGATCCGGGGGCGGGGGTGGCGGGTCTCGCGGCCCGGGCCACCGAGACGGCGCCGACGGCGCCCAGGACCACCAGGGGGACCTCGGCGCTGATGCGGAACCGGGTGATGCCATAGAACACCGCGGCCGTGATGGTCACCAGGGCGAACGGGGCCAGCAGCGGGAACACCGGAACGTGGCGACGCCGCAGGGCCACCGTGCCCACTGCGGCCAGGGGCACCAGAGCGTAGAAGCCGGCCAGCCCGGCGATGGCCAGGCGGCGGTCGCGACCCTCGACCAGGGTGTCGAGGTCGACCATCTGGCCGGGACGGTACAGCGCCCACATCCGCCCGACGCGGGCGGCCACCACCACCGGCAACCGCCCGAGGTTGTCCCGGGCGTACCCGAGCCCGATGTCGCGCCAGTGCTCCTGGGCCAAGGACTCCTCCAGGGGGGCCCGGGGCTCCAGGCAGGCGAAGTCCCAGTACCCGAGGAGGGGACCGGCGTAGGTGCTGTCGCAGTTGGCCACCGCCAACGTCGATCCGTCGTTGGTCGACAACAGCACGGCCTGCTCGAACACCGCCAGGTTGCGGACCACCCAGGGCGCCAGCACCGCTCCGGTGGCCCCCAGCGCCACCGCCGCGTGGCCGAGCCGCCGGCCGAGGCTCCGCCGGCCGGTCTCGACTCCGCCCCCGGCTTCGGGCGCCCGCGGCCGCCCGGCGACCAGACAGGCCGGCACCACCACCATCGGGACCAGGAGCAACGCCTCCCCCCTGGTCAGGATGGCGAGGCCGACCGCGACGCCGAGCCGCGCGGCCGAGGCCCGCGTCCGACGGTCGAGATGGGCGAAGGCCCCCAACAGGACCAACGCCACGAAGAAGGCGGCCGGCGTCTCCGACATGAGCAGGCCGTCGCTGATCCACAGGCCGGGATAGGCCGCCGCGACGCACGCCGCCACCAGGCCTGCCGTGTCCCCGCCGACCCGTCGACCGAGCAGGCCGACGAGCACCACCGTGGCCGTGCCGATGCCGGCGGACGCGAGCTGGTGGGCCAGGACCGACTCGCTCAGGACCGAGACGATCGCCAACAGGAGCGGGTACAGCGGCGGGTGATAGGCCGACGGCAGCGCCCGGCCGGTCAGCTCCAGCAGGTAGGGCTCGACGAACCCTCGCCCGTCGGCGAGGAGGTTCGCCATCTCGTGGTAGTAGAACGCATCGCCGCCGAAGGCGTCGGTGCGTTCGAGCACCAGGATGTAGGCCACCCGAAGGACGAGCGCGGCGGCCGCCACCAGGCCGAGGCCCCGCGCGAACCGTCGAGCGCCACCGCGCGCCGCGGTGGTCGTGGGCTCGGGCGCCATCAGGCCGCGCCCGGGCCGGTGGGGGGCGCGGCGCCCGGCTCGGCGTCGTTGCCACCGTAGAGCCGGCCGACGACCACGTCGGCGACCACGAAGGCCACGGCCAGCCAGCCCACGGCATGGGCCCGGCTGAACTCGGCCGGCCATTCGAAACCGGGAGGGATGTCGTCGCGCACCTGCAGGGCGATGACGTACGCGCCGCACAGGCCGAGCAGAACCGGCGCCCCCAGAGTCAGCATCGGCCGCAGGCCGGCCCGGCGGGTGGCGCCGAGGGTCGCGACGCCGACCACCAGCCCGGGGACCGCCCCGATCACCGCGGCGAACGCCCCCCCGAGGGCGACCGCCGCCAGAACTCCGCTGACCGTGGACGGTCGTGCGCCCGGGTAGGACAACCACCGGCGGGCCGAGAACGGCTCGGGACCGCCCGCGCCGGGCGGCTCTTTCGCGAGGGAGCCGTCGTCGACCGGGCGTCGCCGCGGGGAGCCGAACCCGGCCAGCGCGATGGCCAGGGCGCCCAGCGCGGCGAGCAGGGACACCACCAGCGCACCCAGCACGACTCGTTGGGGGGCGAACGTGAGCGTGACCGTCCCCGCCGGTGACGCGGGCGTGACCAGCCAACCGTTGGCGTAGCCGTCCACCAGCTCGGGCTCGCCCAGGTCGACCCCGTCGAGCGACGCGGTCCAACCCTCGTTGTAGCTCTGGCCCATCACCAGCCAGAACGCCTGGCCCGGTGTGGCCCCGTCCACCCGGACCGTGGTCCGCCACGGGCTCGCCTCGGCCACGTCCGCCTCGGCCGTCGTGCCGGCGCGCCCCTCGCCGTCGCCGGCGCCGGCCCCGGCGCCGACGAGCGCCCCGGTGGTCGGGTCGGCCCGGCCACCCGGGGCCGACCGCAACACCAGGCGGTCGATGTCGATGCCGGTCCTCCGTCCGTCCGCCGTGCGCAGCACATGCTCGCCGGCGCCGAGGGCGACCGGCCCCGGGCACGAGGCCACCGCCAACGGGGCGCCGGCCACCGCGTCGGCCACGGAGCCCGTGACCCGCACGGGGACGGTTGCCCCGTCGATGTCGACCATCGAGAGGCACCCGCTGTCGAAGTCGCCCTGCGGCGCTCCCGCGGCGATCCCGCCCAGGTCGACCTCGGCGACGGACACCGGCATGGCCACGGGCGCACCGCTGTTCCATTCGATCGTGTCGACCGGCCGCACCGCCTCCACCACCAGGCGCACGGTGGAGGCGCTGAACTCGGGCACATCCACCTCTACGGTGGCGACGGCTCCCCTGCGATCGCCGTCCTCGACGGCCGGGAGGTCGACCGAGCCGACCCGGGCGCCGTCGGCGATGACGCCGAGGCGCGTCGGCACCGAATGATAACCGTCGGCCACCACGGTGAGGCCCAGCCGATCGGCGCTCACCGGAACGGCGCGGCGGTACTCGAGCCATTGGCCCTCCTGGGCTCCGAAGGTCCCGGTCCAGGCGGTGGTGGTATCGCCGTCCACCGTGACCGACGCCCGTGCGCCGCGGGCGCCGGGCAGGCGGGCCGACGAGCTCGCGCTGAGCCCGCCGGCCTCGGCCGCCGGCAGGCCGAGCAACTCGTCGAGCACGGGGTCGGGGGCGCGCGCCGACAGCCGGGCCTCGCCCGACAGCGTGAACGATCGCGGCGTCGGCAGGGTCACGGAACGGGCCAGGGCCGGCTCCTCGTCGCTGCGGGTCGGGTCGGCGGGGTCGGTCCGCATCCGGGCCAGCAGCACGGCCAGGGGATGGTCGAGCGAGTCCCGGCCGGCCGTGTCGAGCAGGTCGGTGGGCACCCGGATGACCTCGTCGAGGCGAAGGTCATCGGCCCCGGGCGCACCGCCGATGCCGATCTCGGCGAAACCGACGCTGGTCAAGCCCCGGTAGCGCGGCGGGCGGCCGGCGGTGTCGGCCAGCAGCTCGATCTCCAGGCGTGAGAACGTGCGCTCGCCGATGTCGACCCGCTGGCCGGGCACGGCCCTCGACGCCTCGCCGACGTCGACGTCGAGGGTGGCGCCGCTTCGACCGTCGCCGAAATGGAGCCGGGCCCGGGTGACGAAGCGGTTGGCCACGCCAGGACCGGGCTGGAGCAGCGTGAGCGAGCCGGTGGTCACCGGCTCGTCGAAGCTCAGCACCAGGCGCTCGCCCATCGCCGGGGAGAAGGCGCCCGTGCGCCAGGCCGTGGTCGGGTCGCCGTCGACGGCGTTGGCCGGTCGGTCCTCGGGGGTGAAGGTGATCGGGTTGCCGTAGCTGGTGGCGGCGGCGTGGACCCCACCGCGGTGCAGGGCCACCGTGAACGAGTCGTCGCCGGCCTCGGGGAAGACCGGCAGCCGGTTGTCGGTGAGGTCGGTGCTCCCTCCGCCGGGCCCGGCGCCGGCACCGTCGCCGGCACCGTCGCCGGCACCGGCGCCGGC
>Ga0187893_10001482_pt1 | contig 56059 bp, 46 predicted proteins | sample MA1701074metaG_FD_139574 | JGI IMG/M metagenome (GOLD analysis project Ga0187893, IMG submission 139574) | White microbial mat communities from a basaltic lava cave in the Kipuka Kanohina Cave System on the Island of Hawaii, USA - MA170107-4 metaG ...
CTCGGGCGTATCGCTCGGGCGGTGGTAATTGGGGTTACGAAACGGCACGGTATCCGTGACCATGATCGCGGGGTAAGCTTCGCGCCAAAATGAAGAATGATCGGAACGTCCGATATCCGGCGCTAGCCGCTCGGGCGCAACGACACCCTCGGAGGGAAACGCAGTATGAATGCGAAAAGCGCGTATGGCTTTACGCAGCAGGGGTCGCGACGTCAGGTTCCCGACGAAGGCCACAAACGACCCAGTACTGGGATAAAACCACCGAAAAATCTCCGGATAACGCTGAGTATTCGGCCTGTCGTCATAATAACCAATGCTCTCCAGAGATAGCATCCCGATGATATTAACGCCCCGTTCCCGCGCGGCGTGAGCATAGATGCCGCTACCCATCTGCGTGGAGTGGAAGGGTTCTTCTTCATTGACGAAGGCGACAAAGCGCACCGTCCTCTCCAAGGTTTGTGCCCTGAGCAGCCTTGCCAATTCGATCAATGCGGCGATACCGGAGGCATTATCGTCAGCACCCGGGGTTCCGGGTACCGTGTCATAGTGCGCCCCGATGACAATGATTTCCTTTGGCCTGTTTGTCCCTTCGGTGGCCGACTCGAGATTGAAAAACGTGTCGCTTCCCTGCAAACGATAAGGCTGCCGCTGCGGCTTATAGTCGAGCGCCGAGAACGCTCGCTCGATATATCGGGCGCTGCGCTCCAAAGTGTCTCCATGCCGATAGTGGCGCTCGCCGATCTCTTCGGCAAGATGTTGGACATGTGCACGTAAGCGGCCCTCGAGATCGCGGTCGATAGGAGCGCCCGGTTCGCGGTTACGCGATTTCCCCGGCATGCCCACCGTGAAGTAGATCGCGACCGCTATCGCGAGAGTGAGAATCAGGGTAATGGCAAAAAACAAGCGCATGTTGGAGAGTTTTTATTGCTGGATTAAACCCAACATGGCGAGTTCGTGACGCTCGATGTCTTTCGTCACGAACTGCCTCATCCATTGGGGCGATGCCCCGCGATTCAGGCAGGGTTAGCGCGAGAGGCTAAACCTGTCGAAAGCATAAATGACGCTGAATAACCCCGCGTGCGCGAAGGCCGATCCAACTCCGGGGACATCTTCATCCTCCCAGCGGAAGCGATAGCCCAGTTCACAGGACAAATCTTCGGTTATCCGGTAGCCTATTCTAGGCTCTACCTGGGCATAAGATCGCTCACTGCTCGCCGATTCGGAACCGGCGCCGCGCTCGTTGCGAAAGGCGCGTGCCAAGAAAGAGAAGGACCATCTCGCAGAGAGATCACCGAACCAACGTATATCGACTTGGTTTCTGTCCAATGCCTCTCCGGCCTCGCTTGGAGCAACGCCGCGACGGAATACGACAGCAAGCTGACTGCTTTCTAGCTTTTTATTGACGCCGAAACCGACCGAATAACCGAAATCGTCTTTGCCGACGGACCGGTCGGTGTATTCAGGACCCACGCTCAGGATGGCCGCCAAGGTTTCGGAGAAGCGATGCTTTAAGCCAAATTCTATGCGATAGGTATCAAACTCGCGGTTCTGATCGTTTTTAAAATTCTGAAAAGCCGTCAACACCGAAACATCGTCTACCTCCGAAAAGCGGTACGACAGATTAGCGCGGCCAAGGTGACGACGACTGTCGACCAGGCCCGAGCTTTGAGCATCATCGCCATAAAAAGTATCGAGGTAGGTATATTCGAGTCCCAAATCAAGCCGAGGCGATAATTCTCGCCTCCATCCCGGCGAAACGAGCACTACGTTTCTTTGCACTTTCTGTCGCCTAAGGCCGAGATCTGGATCTTCTCTCTGGATATCGTCTGGATCCGGGGGAAGTACTTCTGCCTCCAAGGGGGGCTCCCTAAAAAAGGTCCGCTCGAAAATGTTGGTCCGTAAGGGCGTATCTCGGCGGAAGGTGGTATCCAAGCTCCACTGGCTGCGTTCCGTTCGATATACCGGAAAAAGACCGGCATAAACATCCGTGCTATCCACTTCTTCCCTGTTGGACTCGTTCACCTCAACCCGCGCGGCTCCCGTCACCTCGGAGTTCGGGGTGAGCCTGCCGAATTCGACGAACGGAGAAAACCGCCATGTCGACGCCGACTCGGCGTCTTGTCTCAGACTGCGGTTGTTGTCAAACTCATATCGCGCCGTGACAGCGGGCTCGATATAGTACTCTGCGGCGATAACCCGTACGGGGTTTGCAGCCAACGCAAGGAAAAAACAGAAAAAATAACACCACCTTCCGCTCCCCGGCTTATGCATGCAAATCTCCAGACTCTTAAGGATTAAAGGGCTCGTCAGGGGACCACTACCGTGTCCCCACCCCTTAAGATCACGTTTTGTTCTAGGTTCTTTCCCTTCTTGACATCCGCGTACTCAAACGGAAATACGATTTCTTGGTTTCCTTCGCGCCTTAGCACCTTGATTTTGTTTTCACTGGCGAAAGGAGTCAATCCTCCCGCTACCGTCAAGGCTTGCAGCACGTCTACATAGCGACCAATGACATAAGCTCCAGGGTTGTTGACTTGGCCGATGACATAGATCTTATTTCCACCGACCGTGACTACGGTAACCGTAACCACCGGATCCGGGATATACCGCTGGAGCTTTTGCCTGATGTCTTGTTGGACTTGCTCCGTTGTCCTGCCCGCGGCTTGTATATCACCGGCGAGCGGAAAAGAGATTTTCCCGTCGGGTCGCACCAGCACTTGCCTCTGAAGATCCTCTTCCCTCCAGACGGAAATCTCTAATAGATCCTCTGGGCCGATGCCGTAGTCGGAAGGTTGAGTACGCCCTGAAACGGGGTCCTCGGCAGTCATCGCGATCGGCGAAAGGCTTGCGAACAGAAGCAACATCAAGAACGATAACAACGAGTTCTGCACACCGTTCACCAGGAATCCGCTACAACGATATCCCAATTGCCTAATCATAACGAGCTCTCCCGGAAGTTTAAGTAACATATTGTTTTGTAAATATGCTTAAGATTGAAGCAAATTACTGCCGTAGATGTCAAGGTGGAGAGTTGCGACCAGACCCAACGAGGATTTACAAACCTGCTTGGCGTCGCTACATCGCTTACCCTGTTGCGTTTTGCGCTTCAAAAAGCTGGTGGCCAAAATGGCCCCGGTTTCATCTGAAATATTTTATCCCGGTGACACCTGAGTTGTGCGGGCGTACAGCGCAGCGGGGAGCGTTATTCTTCACCCAAGAAAAGCGGGGGTTGGTCCGCCTTGGCTCGCAGCCAGTTGATAGAACGCAGCACGACGGGCTGCGTGACGAGCTTTCGCTCCAGGCCGTATTTACCTGGAAAGTCCATCAGCATCAAACCGACCAATACCGTGATCACCCCTTGTCCGGGGGTGAAAAGCAGGATCACTCCCGCGAGCAGCAGCAATAAGCCCATCGCGTTCTTGGCCAAAAAAATGAGCCCACGAAAAAGCGGATGGCGGTGCCGCCAGGGCGCTTGGTGTTGCTCTGAGGCGAAGTAATCCGCTGGGATGCGGGCTACCAGGAAGGGAACCAAGAACAGCGTGCCGAAAAAGGTGATGACAGAAAAAAGCGCGAGCCACCCCATCGTCTGGCCATCGACGCTTAACCAGTCAAACACGGCTCACCACGTTGTGGCATTGTGATATTCCTTTAAGGAATTGTAACATGCCTACAAAAGTCGAATGATTCAACCTTCTACCTCAAGGGTCTCAGGGCTACTCCCTCCAGTGCCTATTGATTGGAAAAACTACGACCCCGCCGGTTTCTACGACGAGCTTATCAGCTCTCCGGGAAACGCCCGTCGCCATGCTAGATCGCTGGTGAAGTACCTCGCCTCGCTAAGCGAGGAGGAGATCGTGGCGCGTAAACGGGCGGCTGATCTGGCCATCAAGACCATGGGCATCACCTTCACCGTCTACAGCGAGGGAGCCAACATCGACCGGGAATGGCCTTTCGACATCATCCCTCGGGTGATCCCGGAGAAAGAATGGAAAACGGTACACGCGGGATTGCAACAACGTTTGGTGGCGCTGAACCGCTTCATCGATGACGTATATAACGAACGCAAAATTTTTAAGGATGGCGTCATCCCGAAAGAGCTCATCCTGCGCTCCAAGAATTATCGGTCCCAGTGCGTGGGTATGCGGCCGGTCAACGGCGTCTGGGCCCACATCTGCGGCACCGATCTGGTGCGCGATGCCGACGGGGCACTCTATGTGCTCGAGGACAATCTGCGGGTACCCTCCGGGGTGTCTTATATGTTGGAAAACAGAAAGGTCATCAAACGGGTATTTCCCGAGTTGTTCGAAGATCAAGATATCCTGCATATCGGTGACTATCCCACGCAGCTGTTTGACACCCTGGCCTCCATTTCCCCTCGGCCCGCCGAGTATCCCGTTGCGGTGGTGCTGACCCCCGGGATCTACAACTCTGCCTATTTCGAACATACCTACCTCGCCCAGCAGATGGGCGCCGAGCTGGTGGAGGGAAGTGATCTGGTCATTGAAGACAACTGCGTCTATATGCGCACCATAGACGGGCTCTCGCGTGTGGATGTCATCTACCGGCGCATCGATGATCTGTTCCTGGATCCCGAGGTGTTCAAACCCGACTCCATGCTTGGAGTGCGCGGCGTGATCAGGGCCTGGAGGGCGGGTAACGTCGGTTTGGCCAACGCGCCCGGCGCCGGTGTTGCCGACGACAAGGTCATTTACACCTTTGTCCCTCAGATCATCAAATATTACCTGGACGAAGATCCGATCTTGCCCAATGTTCCGAGCTACCTTTGTTGTGACAAAAAAGACCGCGAATTCGTGCTCCAGAACCTAAAGAATCTCGTCGTCAAACCGGCGAACGAGTCCGGCGGATATGGCATGTTGATGGGGCCTTCCTCTACCAGCAAACAACGCGAAGCGTTCTCAAAGCTCCTGGAACGGGATCCGAGAAACTACATGGCGCAGCCTTTGATCTCCTTATCCACGGTTCCTACCCTCTGCGGCAACGCGGTCGAGCCGCGCCACATCGATTTGCGCCTGTTTGTGCTGCAGGGGCAGGATGTCTACGTCACCCCGGGGGGACTTACGCGGGTGGCCCTGGTTAAGGGCTCCTACGTGGTTAACTCTTCTCAAGGTGGGGGCAGCAAGGATACTTGGATAGTGCCGGGGAGGGATAACTAATTTTATCCCGCGTCGCAGAGCGAGTTTACTGGCTCGGTCGCTACATCGAAAGAGCCGAGAACACCGCGCGCTTAGTAAACGTGCACACGCACCTTTTGCTCGATCTGCCGCGGGCGACAGAGGTTGCTTGGCATGCGTTGATCGAGATCATCGGGATGGTTGAAACGTTTAACGAACGGTTCCAACACGGCGATGAACGCAATGTCGTAAAGTTTCTGCTCGCCGACCAAGCCAATCCCTGTTCTATGCTGAGCTCTCTTGCCATGGCGCGCGAGAACGCCCGCACAGCGCGCGAAATCCTCCCCAGCGAGGCCTGGGAAGCGATAAACGACTTGTACTTATATGCCAAGGATAATGCGGCCTGCGGGATCATGCGCTCGGGGCGACACCCGTTTCTCAACCAGACCGTAGCCTTTTGTCAACAACTCGCAGGCTCCTTAGCCGGCGGCATGAGCCATGACAGCGCTTACGATTTCATTCAGCTCGGCCGCAACCTGGAGCGGGCCGAGATGACCAGCCGCATCGTCGATGTGGGGGCAAGCAACGTGTTACCCAAGTTAGCGCATACGGTGACGGACGAAAACATCCTTTGGATGAGCGTGCTCAATTCGATCGGCGCTTATCACATGTACCGGCGGCACGTCGAAGTCCGCGTCATCAACGCGGCCGAAGTGACGAAGTTTTTGCTTCAGAATGAACAGCTTCCTCGGGCTGTTCTGCATTGCCTGTTGGCCGTTGATACCTGCGTCAAGCGTCTACCCAGAAACGAAGCGGCGTTAAGACGTCTTGCCGGCGCCATCCGGCACGTTAATGAAGCGCCGGTCGGCGGGCTAGCAAGAGAAGGTTTGCACGGGTTTATCGACAGGCTGCAGGTCGATCTTTCTGAGCTGCATAAGGCGATCATGGAGATTTGGTTCCTGCCCGCAGAAGAAACCGACAGCGACACCCAAGACGCCTGACCTTTGCTACACGTTACCGAGCTCTGCTGGCACATCAAGCTCGGATAGCGCTGCCTGAGTAGCGTCCCCTGCGGGCTGTGAATGTAATTTTTACACGCCATTTGTTCCTTTTTACCGGATCCCTGCATTCCCGCCCGCTCGAATTATTTCAAGTGGTTGTTTTTACTAAAATGTCGCTACCGGCATAGAGCTTGCGCTGCAATGCACAATGGCGGTAAACTATGGGCTCTCAGCGTCCTCACGCCAGTCACACCATGAGATGGTAAATCTTCGAGTGCACTAAGCACGCGAGCTGATGTGTACGAGAAACACCTAAGCTCTCGTTAAGGAGGGGTAAGATGAGTACAAATGCAGATAGTAACACGCAGGAGCGTACTGCGGGGGCGCAGCACGCGATGAACTTCGCCGAGATCTTCCTGCACGGAACGGCACGGGTGATGGATATTCAGCTGGACGCCGTCAGAACTTTCCTACAGTATCAGGCAAGAGGTGCGGCCTTGTATGGCGTGCCGGACTGCTCAAAGATCTTCGATAGGAGCGAAAACGGGTTGAGCCGGCTCGTCGAAGCCAGTGCCGACAAGACCCTAACCTATATGCGTCAAGCCAATGAGGCGTTCTCAGAAATGCAATCGAGTCTGGGGCATGTCATTGAGCAACAGATCCAAGAGGTTTCCGAGCAATTGCAAAGCGGCCTGGAGGAAGGCAGCAGGATCGCGGACGAAGGCTTGCAGGAGGGGAAACGGATGATCAAGGAAACCGCCGATGAGGCCCAACGCAGCACAGGGGCAGGGCGAAAGCGTTAAAGAGCGCTATTAAGTAAGACGAGGAGCAGGGCGCCAAGGCACGCTGCCTGGTTCGCCTTGCTCTCGCGCATCAACGTCTTTGCCGGCGAGACTCATGAGGGTGACGGACAGGCCCGCATCATTGAGACGGCGATAGAGACCCTACTCGCGGAGCCGAACTGAGAGACAGCAAAGGCAAGGGGGCTCCCTGACTGCGCTCCTAAGCCCTTAATCATCCTTGGTTGCTTCACCATTGCAAACCAGTCGGGCTGGATATAGGTAGTCTTCCCCCAATCACGCGGATGTCTCCATCTTGCGCCGCTCGTTCCGGCGAAAACCAGGCTACCGTCCTACAACGACGAGTCGCGCGGACGCAATCTACCTCAAGGAGGGCACATGCGCGCGCGGTTTCGGCTACGTAGTTCTACGTAGGTAGCTGCACGGATACCGACTCGAAACGCCACTTGATAAAGTGCCTACCTATTTCTCCCCACGCACCCCTCTATTTGACAGGTGGCGGGGGAGTAAAGGGGTTTTTCTGTGCGCCCCGTCATCGGATCCAAACAACTTGTAAGAATAGAGGTAAAGGGGATGAGTTCTAACAACGCAGTAAACGGAAATGGAATAGAACACTTGACGGAAGCCTGGGCGGGTTTTCAGCGCCAGGTGTGGGGCGCTTGGGCCGATTGTGCCGGCATGAGCCGGTTCGATCCACCTTGGGAACAGTTGCGCAAGCGCTCCGTGACATTAATGGAAGAGCTGACGAAACACTGCTTAAGGGCGCAGGCCGACGGTGCCAAGCTGGTCATGAACTGGACGAATGGGAACGGCGGGGACAATCTCCTGGACCAAGTCACGCACAACATGCGCGAAATGGTCGATAGCCGCACCGAGCTGCAGCAACAGGTTTATGAGAGCTGGTTTAAAGCGCTGAGAGAGACGAGCCCGTTGCCGAAGAATGGTAATGGTCTAACTCAATCTTGGAAAAAGGTGATGGAGCAAACGCTGCAGGCGCAAGCGGGGGTTATTTCGGCGCTGATCCCCAAGGAGACCGAAAACGAGATCCCGCAAAGCGTGCCCTCGCGCAAGGAAAAAGGGGCGGCGCGAGCCGTGGCGTGATCGAGGAACGTCGCCTGCAACCAACCAGCGTGAACCGAATATTGCGGCACAGTGACTACGCGTTGCACAGACTGGAGATTTCGAACGCTGGGATCGTGCGCCTTGCCTTGGGTCTAGCGCTAAGGCAAGGCGCGCGGTGGGGTGCACAACCCCCTGCGCTTTGTATGCAGAGTGCCCGTGCGCCAGATGTGGTGCAGAAGTTGGCGGCTGAAGAAACCGCTTGTGAAAAGCCGGCTGACCAAGCGGCGGGAACACAACGGCCGTGTTTCTCGGCTTACCCCAGCTTTTTCCGCAGGGCCTTTTCCCCCCAAGCATTCCCCCCTGGGAGCAACCAAAACAGGGAACCGTTATGGTATACAAAGGGAGCGGCCTAGTGTCGACGGAACGGACTCCAAGGAGCGGACGACGGGCGCCACACCGCGCTCGCAGCGGATCCTCACCCCTCCGATCGATTGCTAGCGCACACGGCCCACGCCCGCTCCCTCACTTTGTAAAAAGTGCAAACCGCTAAGAACTGAATAAGAAACCACCATTTTATTTCGAAGGAGTGGCGATGAACCTGAGCGCAGAAACCGTCCCGCGCGAGCTGGCAGAGGAATACTCGCAGGCGCAACAGGAATTAGGAAATCGCACACGGCAGTTGATGGCCGTCGCCCGCCTCAGCCGCCGGGTATTGGCCAGTCCTGAGCTCCGTAAGCTGCTGATGAAGGAGACTGTTGCGCTCATCGCCCGGGTGTTGCGAGTGGATTATGTAAAGTTCTTGGTGCTGCTGCCGCATGGCAAGGCGTTTCGATTACAGGCCGATGTCAGCTGGCCGGACGATCTCGGGAGTCAAAGCGAGATCCCGGTCACCCCGGATTCCGTGGCGGGCTACACCCTGCGCCGTGGTATGCCGGTGATCGTCCAAGACCGGCGCACCGATCCGCGCTTCGAGGCTTCGGTGGCTATAACCGAACGAGATCTCGTCAGTGGAATGAGCGTGGTGGTCGGCGCCGCAGAGGCGCCACAGGGTGTTTTGTGCGCTTATACAAGCAACAGGCGCACTTTTGTCGAAAAAGAGCTTCTGTTCTTGCTGGCCGCGGCTAAGGCGCTGGGGATCGTGATCGAACGCGAGGCGACAGAAAGCCGGATGCATCGACTGCGGGATCGCTTGCTGTCGGCGAGCCGGGCCAGCGCCATGGCGGAACTGGGGACGCTCCTCGCCCACCAGCTCAACCAGCCGCTCAGCGCGCTCGTAAACTATGTGCAGGCTTGCCGGAGAAAGATAGCGTTCAGCGGTGCTCAAGTGCCCGAGCAAATCTATCAGCTCATGGATGTCATTGATAAGGCGGTCCGGGAAGCCGAGCGGGCGGCGTCGATCTTGCGGCGATTCCGAGCTCTCGTCCCGAGCGGCGAGCTGCATACGCTGGAGGAGGACATCAACCGAACCCTCAAAGATGCCGCCAGCCTTGCTTTGGCGGATGCGGCTGAAAAACAGATCGAAGTCAGGTATCGCCTCGATCCCAAGCTACCAAAGGTGGTGATCGATGCGATCCAGATCCAGCAGGTGCTCTACGAGCTGATCCGCCATGCCGTCGGATCCCTAGAGCATTCCCAAAGGCGCCAATTGATCCTCAGCACCCAACTGGCGGACGGGGGCATGGTCGAGGTCCAGGTTGCGGATACGGGAGAGGGGATCGATCCGACACGGCGGGATCAACTGATGTTGTTGGAGGGTATATCCGAAGACGGGAAAGACGGGGCAATCGCTTTGGCCATCGGCCGTTCCATTATCGAGACCCACGGTGGCAAACTATGGGTGAGCGATACAGCCGACGGAGGGGCGACTTTTCATTTTACGGTCCCGGTAAGCTCGGATAAAGGCTCCAGCTTCTAGTGTTCAGTCAAGATTTAAACGATGGACCGTCATTCCGTACAAGGATTGTACGGAATCCAGACACACGGACGTGATCGCCTCCGCCATCGGCGGCCTCTGGATTCCGGCTTTCGCCGGAATGACAAACTGTACACACCGATCCCATCCATCAATAACAGGTTGACTGACCACTAGGTTCTAGGTCGGCATGTGTCCTCATCCTCCAGCCTAGAGTCTAGACCTAGAGCCTAGAGCCTAGAGTCGATTCGACGCCGAAGCGTCATGGCGCGAGCACACGCTGGATCAGCGCGACCAGCCCACTACAGTCCACCGGTTTATACAACACGCTCAAGGAAGTCGTCTCAAACAGCTTAACCGCTTCGGGGGAGGTGTCCCCTGTGAGGATAATAGCGGGTATATCGCGCCTCAAGGTGTTACGGATCTGCTGAACCACCTCGACGCCGGTCTCGCCGGGCAGACGCTGGTCCGCGATGATGAGATCCGGCCAGCCCCCCCCGTTCGCTTCAAGGCACGAGAACACCTCGCTGCCCGTGGTCGCGGTGGCTACCTTCAGGCCCAGGGTCTCGAGCAACAAACGGGAGGAGTCCAGAACCGCCGGATCGTCTTCGATCAACAGGATCGAGGCTTGCGGCATGTCTGCCTGGGCGGCCTCCTCCCCCGGCTCCTTGGCGGCGTTCGAGCCGGGGCGGATCCTCTTCTTGACCACAGGGACTTCCACCGCAAACACAGAGCCCTTTCCGGGCCTGGATCGCACATCCAGCGAATGACCCAGAAGCTGCGCTAAGCGGTTGACGATGGAAAGGCCTAGACCCAGGCCCCGCTGCGGGCGGGCGGACTTGTCCAGCTGATAGAACTCGGCGAATATCCCTTGCAGTTGGTCTGGGGGAATACCGGGACCCGTGTCCCAGACCTCGAGACGCAGCTTTGTGCGCCTGCGGCGACAGCCTAGCAGCACACCTCCCGAGCTCGTCTGCTCGACAGCATTGGCGATAAGATTATGGATGATTCGTTCCAGCAGAGCCGGGTCGCTGCGGATCGCATGGGTGCAGGGCTTCACCCGCAGGATTAAGCCCTTACAGCGGGCCTGCTCCTCGAAATCGCTGTGCATTCGTTCCAGCAGGCTCCCAACCGGGAAGTCGCTGAGCTCCGGCGTGATGGTGCCGGCCTCGAGCTTGCTGAGGTTGAGCAAGGCATCCAGCAGGCCGCCCATAGATTTCAGCGTCTTGCCCTGCTTCTCTACGATTTCCACAGCCTGCGGGGTGTTGGCCTTGGTGGCTAATGCGCCGTTCAGAAGGCTCAGCGCTTGCAGCGGCTGGCGCAGATCGTGGCTCGCCGCCGTCAGGAAGCGCGTCTTAGCGGTATTCGCCTTCTCAGCCGCCTCCTTTGCCTCCCGCAGGGCTTGTTCCGAGCGCTTGCGATCGGTGATGTCAAGAAACGTCACTACCACGCCGCCGATCCGGTTATCCTCCGTTCGGTAGGGCCGAATTCGCCGATCGTACCAGCGGTCTTCAAGCGTTCGGATCTCCTTTTCGTGCGGCGTCAGCTCTTCCAGCACCTGATCGGCTGCCTGCACGAGATCGTCTTCTTGGAATTGATGTGCGATGTCGCTGACGGGACGGCCGATGTCGGCGGCAATGAGTCTCAGCACCGGAGTGGTGGCGGGCGTAAAGCGCTTGATGCGGAATTCCCGATCGAGGAACACCGTGGCGATGTCGGTACTGACCAGTAGATTAGCCAGATCATTGTTGCTGGTCTCCAGCTGGGTCACCTTCTCCTGGAGCTGGTTGTTGAGCGTGGACAGCTCTTCGTTCAGAGACTGCAACTCCTCTGTCGAGGTCTCCAGCTCCTCGTTGGTGGACTGGAGCTCCTCGTTGGTGGACATCACCTCTTCGTTAGCGGCCCTCAGCTCCTCGGTGGAGGTCTCCTGCTGCTCTATGGCGCGCTGCAGCTCATCCTTGGTATCTTTCAAATCCTCCTCCAGTTGACCCAGCAGCGAATCTTCGGCCCTCGGCGCATCGGTTCTCTGGGGTTCGGGGTCGGGCTGCTCCTGGAAACTCACCAGGAACAGGCCCTCTGGCAGCGCGGGCAGCGTGACTGGCCGGACCATGACTTTTGCCAGCCGCTGCTCTTCTTGATCCCGGATCCGAGCCTCAAAGAGGGTAACCGCTTTGGGCCGCTGCTTCGCCTCGTACAGCGCCGATCTCAGCTTGGTTTGCAACCCTTCCCGCGCCCTTGCTATCAGATCGTCCGTGGGGGCGCCGCTAGGCTGTTTGAGAAAGCGATCGGTGGGGCCATAGAAATACAGGATCTGATACTTGCGGTCGATCAGCACCGAGGGCGGGGCGTAGCTCTCGAGCAGGGCCTGCTGGGCAAGCGGCCCCAGCCGTACCGGGTCAGACCACAGCGCCGCCTCGGCTGCCAGCACCGGGCTGCGCGCCGCCTTGCGGGGCAGGATGGGAAAATCGACCGCGTTGCGGCGCGCGACACCCGTGTGGCGGTAGATCCGCCATTTCTTGGAAAGCGGCTCAAACAGGTCGTCGCGTTGTCCGATGCTCTCAGCGCTGCCCAAAAACAGGGTGCCGCCCTGGTTGAGCGCGAAGTGGAACAGGGAGATGAGCTTGCGCTGCACCTCTGGCTGTAAATAAATGAGCAGATTGCGACAGCTCAGCAGATCGAGCTTAGAGAACGGCGGATCGGCGATCAAGTTCTGCGGTGCGAACAGCACGCTCTCGCGCAACGCCTTGCTCACCTCAAAGGTATCCCCCTTCTTCTTGAAAAACTGTCGCAGGCGCTCGGGAGCTACGTCGGCACCGATGTTTTCAGGGTAGACCCCGGCCCGCGCCGCGGCCAGCGCCTCCTTGTCGATGTCGGTGGCAAACACCTGCAGCGGACAATTCTTTTGCGCCGCCTGCAGCTGCTCGATCAAGGTCATGGCGATGGAGTAGGGCTCCTCGCCGCTCGCGCAACCGGGCACCCAAACCCGAAGCGGCGAGTCGGGTTCCTTGTTCTTCAACAAGCGCACGATCGCCTGTTCCAACGCCTTGAACGCCTCGGGTTCGCGGAAAAACCCGGTCACGCCGATCAGCAGATCTTTAAACAGCCGGGTGACCTCGACCGAGTGCTCGCGCAGATAGCTCAGGTAATCGGCAAGGCGGTCGATCTGGGTTAGTCCCATGCGCCGCGCGATGCGGCGCATCAGGGTGCCCTTCTTGTAGCAACGGAAGTCGCATCGGGTTCGCGCATGCAGCACGGCCAAGATGGAGCGAACATCATCGGGCGCCTCTTCCAGCAAGGTCTCGGGCCTATCCATGGCCCGCACGTAGGCGTGCCGGATATACTGCAGCACTTTCGCGGACAGCGCCTCCACGGGTCCCACGTAATCCACCAGCCCGGTGGCAATGGCGCTGTTCGGCATGCCGCCGTATTGAGCCGTCTCGGGAGACTGGGCCATGGCGAGTCCTCCCTCCCCCTTGACCGCTCGCAGGCCAAGGGTGCCGTCGGTGCCGGTACCGGTTAGGATGATGCAGATCGCCTTTTCGCGCCGTTCCCTGGCGAGCGCTTGAAAGAAGAAATCGATCGACATGCGCAGGCCATGGACCAGCACCGGCTCACTCAGGCGCAGCACATTGCCGGCAACGGTCAGGTACTTATTGGGCGGGATCACGTAAACGTGATTCGGCTCGACCCGCATGCGGTCCTGCACTTGGACCACCGGCATGCTGGTATAGCGGGCGAGCAGACCCGCAGTCAGGCTCTCATGAGCAGGATCTAAATGCTGGATCAGCACGAAGGCCATGCCGCTGTCGACCGCCATGGCCTGAAAGAATCTTCGAAACGCGTCCAAGCCCCCAGCCGAGGCCCCGATCCCGACGATGGACACCTCGCCGTTGTTTGTAGGCCGTTGCGATCTGCGCGCCATGGCTAAGTTACCGTTGTTTCGCTGGGAATTTAGCTCTGCTATGTGCGGTATCATAGCTCGATAGCGGCGCTTAGAAAATCGCCTTTTTTCGCCAAATCCCTTGAGGGCACTTCAATTAATTCAAAGTGCCCGCGGCATGGCCGCACATTTTACAAAGTATTTGAAAAACGGAGCAAAGCAAAAATCGCCTTCTTGCTTTGCGATGCGAAAAATGGATGGAATTTTTCCAAGTGCCCTTGATTCAATACAGCACCAGGCGGTGCGGGAAACCAGCGCGCTCAACACTCAAGCAATGTCGCCTATCGATAGTTACCGTTGACCAATAATTTCCTCTCCCCTTGAGGGAGAAGGTTTGGCGAAGGTAACCAATATTTTCTCCTCTCCCTCGATGGGAGAGGGCGGAGGAGAGGGTGAATCAAATGTCCACTCGATCTGCGCAGCTTGATCCCCTGCGACTATAGGGATAAATTACGGCCGTTCGCTGTTTGCACTTTCCGTCCGCCCATGAACGAATCCAAGGTTTTCGTTGTCGACGATGACCTCTCCGTGCGGGATTCGGTACGGGTCTTGCTCGAGTGCAGTGGGGCGATCGTAACCACCTACCCTTCGGCCGAAGCCTTTTTGCGCGATCCCAGAGCGGACAACGGTTGTCTATTGCTCGATGTCAAAATGCCGCAGATGACGGGATTGGAGCTTCAAGCAGAGCTCATGCAGCGCGGCGCCCACATCCCCATCATCTTCATGAGCGGACATGGCGACATCAAGATGGCGGTAGCCGCGATCAAGGCGGGGGCCGTCGACTTCCTGGAAAAACCGTTCACGCCCGAAGCTCTGATCAGCAGTATACACAGAGCCCTGGAGTCGAAGGGGCGCGAAACGATCGCGGGGGGTGAGGTAAATGATCGCATCCAGAGCTTGACCAAGCGCCAACGCGAGGTGTTCGAGCGCGTGGTACGTGGCGAGAGCAACAAGGCCATCGCACGCGAGCTTGGGATCAGTCCGCGAACGGTCGAGATCCATAGGGCCCGGATCATGGAAAAGCTTAAGGCGCACAGTCTGTCGCAGCTCGTGCGCATGGCCTTGGCCGGCGCTTTTCCGCCCCGCTGAGCTCCGGATCCCCGCCCCCGTCCCAACGACGGCAGTTCAATCCTCGGCAAGCGGTTCGATTTCTAAGCCCCTCGACCCCCACGCGGCTCGATTTTGGGCCTACTGGCGTTCTACGGACGGCGTGAAGAGGTAACCGGCCGCGCGCACCGATTGAATGACCACGGGCCGTTCCGGGTCCGGCTCGATCTTCCGGCGTAGGCGCCCGACCTGCGCATCGATGCTGCGGTCGAAGGCCCTCGCCTCGCGGTGATGGGTAAGCTCCAGCAACTGGTCGCGGGAGAGCACGCGATTCGGATGCTGCACGAAGACCGAGAGTAAATTGAACTCGCCCGTGGTCAGGGGGACTTCTTCGCCCTCGGGCGCGAACAGCCGGCGGCTCGCGAGATCGAGCCGCCATCCGGCAAAACGCAAGGCGTGCTCCCCCTTGCCCGTCTCCTGGGGCGCGGCCCCGCGGGCGCGCCGGAGCACGCTGCGCACGCGCGCCAGCAGCTCGCGCAGGTCGAAGGGTTTCGCGAGGTAGTCGTCTGCGCCGATCTCAAGACCGATGATCCGATCCACGGTCTGCCCCTTACCGGTCACGATGATCACCCCGACCTCGGAATGCTCGCGCAAATAGCGCGTGAGGGAGAGCCCGTCCTCCCCCGGCAAGCCAAGATCCAAAAGGACCAGATCCACCGTGTTGTTGGCCAACACTCGGCGCAAGGCCGCGCCATCCCCGGCTGCGCTGACCCGATAGCCCTCTTGCGCGAGGTAGGTTTGGATCAATTCCCGGACATCCGGTTCATCGTCGACGATCAGTATGTGGGGTGAAATGCTCAGCATAGTTGACACGGGTGTCTCCCGGCTCGCGGGCGGCCCTGTTTCACGGAGTCACACACTGTCACCCACCGTTACCAAACGGTGACGCCGGGACATCATGCGATTACATTCCTGGGTTAGGCTGTCTGCGACGGGACCGCTAGACCCAAAGGCAAGCAGAGGCACAAGATCCCAGCGTTCGAAATGTCCAGGAGTCATTGTGCCGCAATATTCGGTCCTTGTGAATACAGGGGGGATCATGTCCGCCGGTCCCGTCTACCTCTGATGCTGGCGCTGACCCTCTGGCGGGTGGTTGTCCCTGCAATTCTGGTCGGAAGCGCGCGCTCGATGCTGCAGCGCTCGCACCGGGGACGTCGCACCGTTAAGGTGATGTCGATGGCCGGATTCAACGCTCGCCGCGTCTCATGATCTCCACTGTGACGGCCGATCGGAATCACGCGCGGGGCTGCCCCGTGTGCATAGTGGACGATGAGCCGGGGGTGCGCGAGCTTCTGTGCGCGCTGTGCGAGTCTGCGGGTTTGGCCGCCGAGGCTTATGACTGCGCCGAGTCCTTCTTGGACGCTTACGCCCATGAGCCTATCAAGGCCCGCTGCCTGGTGCTTGACTTTAATCTACCCGGAATGAGCGGTCTCGACCTTCTGAACAAGCTCGAGGCACAAGGGATCCGCCTCCCGGTGCTACTGGTCAGCGGCGTGGCCGAGACCGCAGTGGTGGTCCAGGCACTGAAACTGGGCGTCGCCGGCTTTTATCGCAAACCCTTCGAAACGCAGGCGCTCTTGCACCGCATCCTCGCCTTCGTCGGGCGAAATCGAGCGGCCGGCGACACGGCCGGCGCCCGCAAGCGCGACTACCGGTCCGGCTTCCAGCCACTTTTTTAACGATTGGTCACGGGCTATAACCGCGCAGGGGCTAGCGAACATGTTGAGACTCCTTCTCGCAGACGAGTCCGCCGGCTTGAGGCAGGCCGTGGGGGGGCTCTTGCGAGCCCAGTTCCCAATGATAGAACTTAGGGAAGCCGGTGACGGACCAGAGATGCTGCGACAGCTTGACGGCGCCGATGTGGTTTTCTTGGATGTCTCGCTGCATCGAGACAATGGCTTGGAGCTCGCCGCAAAGATCAAATCCGAGCATCCAAACCTCGTGCTCGCTATGCTTACCATCCATGATGCGCCCGAATATCGGCAGGCGGCTTTTCGACAAGGGGCGGATTACTTCGTGTCAAAAGAAGCCCCGGCAGAACAAATCCTGAAAGTCGTGCGAGCCGTCGTCGCTGGCAAAATCGAACGGCCCTTGATCGAAGCGCCCTCAAGCCCATGAGTCATCAGCCCGGCGGATCATCCAAGATACTGCGCACGGCGCGTGCCAGCTCTTCGCGTCGATAGGGCTTAGCAAGCAAGGGCGCATTGCCCACCTTTCCACCGTGGATGCTGGCCTTCCTGGGATAGCCCGAGGTGTAAAGCACCTGCACAGCAGGCCGGCGCTTTCTGGCTTCAAGCGCGAGCGCGTGCCCGTCCATGGGCCCTGGCAGGACTAGATCGACAAACAGCAGATCCACCGCCTCACCGGCATCGAAGAGGGCCAGGGCCCCCTGCGCCTCGGCGGCCTCCAGCACCCGGTAGCCCAGCGCGCTCAGGTAAGTAAGCGCGAGCGCCCGGACATCTGCATCGTCTTCGACCACCAGGACCGCCTCTAGTCCCCGCAGCTCTTCGAGGGGCGTCGGGGGCTCGGCGGCGGGGGAGGCCAGCGCGCCCGTGGCCCGCGGCAGGTAGAGCTTGACGGTGGCGCCCTGCCCGAGCTCGCTGTCGATCCGCACGTTCCCGCCCGATTGCTTGGCAAAGCCATAGACCATGGAAAGGCCCAGGCCGCTGCCCTTGCCTGTCGTCTTGGTGGTGAAGAACGGCTCGAAGGCACGGCTTTTTGCCTCCTCCGACATCCCCGCGCCGGTGTCGCTCACGGCGAGCCCGACGTAATCGCCGGGTGTGAGCTCGGTGTCTAGCTCCGCAGCCCCCTGACCCAAGGTGCAATTGATGGTCCCGATGCCGAGCTTGCCGCCTTGTGGCATGGCATCGCGGGCGTTGAGGGCGAGGTTGAGCAGCGCCGCCTCGACCTGGGCAGGATCGACCAGAGCCGGCCATAGAGCCGGGTCCCGCTCCAGCGTGATCTCGATGGACTCTCCCAGGGTACTGCGCAGCATCGGCATCATCCTGGCCACGATCTCGTTCAGATCGACCGCCTGCGGCTGCAACACCTGCCGGCGGGCAAAGGCCAGCAGCCCGCGCACCAGCTCCGCCCCGCGCCCCGCCGCCCGCGCGGCCGCATCCAGCAAGGTGCGCTCGCCGGCGTCGTCCCGCAGGCGTGGCTCGAGCAGCCGCAGATTACCCCCGATGACGGTGAGGAGGTTATTGAAATCGTGCGCGATCCCGCCGGTGAGTTGTCCTACGGCCTCCATCTTCTGGGCCTGGGCCAGGGCCTTTTGCGCGTGGACCAGATCGTCGATATCGGAAGACACGCCAAACCACTTGCTGATCCGGCCACTCGGGTCGCGCATCGGGCGGCCACGGGTCAGATGCCAGCGGTAGCCGCCGGCGGCGCTGCACAGGCGGTATTTGAGCTCGTAGGGCTGCTCCGTCGCGAGTGCTAGCCGCCAGCGGGACTGGTCCCGCTCCCAGTCCTCGGGATGCAAGGACTGCGTCCAGGCGAAGCCGTCCGCCGAACCGGGTGGAAGCCCCGTGAACTCGTAGAACCTCGGATTGGTGTAGTCAAGGAAGCCGTCGGGGCGGTGGGTGAAGATGATGTCCGGCACCGTCTCAGCCAGGGTGCGGAACCGCTGCTCACTCTCGCGTAGCGCCTCCTCGCCGCGCTTGAGCTCGGTGATCTCGGTGTAGACGACCACCACGCCCTCGATACGATCCTCTTGGGTCCGATAGGGCAGCACCCGCTGGATGTACCACTCGCCCCCCACCGTCCGCACCTCGCGCTCGATCGGAGTGAGGGTATCGAGCACCTGCTGGGCGTCGGATAACAGGTGCCCATCGGCACACTTGCTGGCGATATCGGCCACCGGCCGGTCGAGGTCTGAGGGGATCAAGTTGAACAAGCGGGTGGAGGCGGGCGTGTAGCGCTTGATGTGGAACTCCCGGTCGAAAAACAGGGTCGCGATGTGGGTGCTGGAGAGTAGGTTATCGAGATCGTTGTTGGTGCGTTCGAGATCGTCGACCTTCTCATAGAGCTGGGCGTTGACCGTGGTGAGCTCTTCATTGAGGGACTGCAACTCCTCCTTCGAGGTCTCCAATTCCTCATTGGTGGACTGCAGCTCTTCGTTCACCGACATGGCCTCTTCGTTGGAGACCTTCAGCTCTTCGTTGGCGCTCTCCAAGTCCGCGACCACGCTTTCCAGCTCCTTTTTGGCCTCCGAGAGCTCGTCCTCCAGGTGACGCACCGCGGCCGACTCTTCAATGGCGCGGGGCGTAGTCTGGGCTGTAGATGCCGCTCCGGGTGGAGCCGCAAAGGTCACGAGCCATAGCCCCACGCCCTGCCTCTGGTCCTCCACGGGTGTCACCGTCACCTGTACCAGGCGGGAGGCGTCGCCCCGTTTCACCTGAGCCACCACCACCGCCGGCTGCTCCTCCCGCATGGCCTTATGCAGGGCGGCTCGCAGCTTGAGGCGCAGGCCCTCGCGGGCCATGGCCAAGAGCTCGTCGGTCGGTTCCCCGGCCGGGTGCACCAGGTAGTGGTCGGTCTGGCCATGGAAATAGAGGGTCTGGCAGTCACGGTTGACCAGCACGGCGGCCGGCGTATAGCGCGCGAGCAACAGGGCTCGCATCAGCTCCCCATAGTCGCCGGGCCTGGACTTGGGTGGCCGCGGCCCGCCCGGGCGCTCGCCGGGCAGGGGCTCCGCGATGAGCGGAAAGTCCACCGGCACCTGCCGGGCGGGCCCGCTGCGCCGGTAGATCCGCCACTTCTTCGAAAGGGGCTCGAACAGGCTCAGTTGCTGGCCGACGGTCTCGGACTTGCCCAGGAACAGATAGCCGTTCTGGTTGAGGGCGAAATGGAACAGCGCGATCAGCTTCTGCTGCAGCTCGGGCTCGAGATAGATGAGCAGGTTGCGGCAGATGATGAGGTCCAGGCGCGAGAAGGGAGCATCGGTGATCAGGTTCTGCGGTGCAAACACCACCGCTTCGCGCAACTCTTTTTTGACCCGGTAGCTATTCTCGGCCTTGGTGAAGAACCGGGTAAGACGCTCTGGGGCGACGGACGAGGCCATGCCCTCCGGGTAGCTCCCCACGCGGGCGATCTCAAGCGCGTGGCTATCGATATCGGTCGCGAAAATCTGGAGCTTGCCATTGCGCTCGTTGATCGCCACCCGCTCGAGCAGGAGCATGCCGACGGAGTACGCTTCCTCACCGGTGGCGCAACCGGTGACCCACACGCGCAGGGGCGCCTGGGGGTGCCTCGCCGCCACCAGCCTAGGGATTACCGCTTCTTCGAGGACCGCCCAGGCCTCGGGCTCGCGGAAGAATTCGGTCACGCCGATCAGTAGGTCCTTGGCCAGGGCCTTGAGCTCTGCGGGGGTGTCGCGCAGATACTTGACGTAGTCACCGATCGCGGGGATGCGATTGAGACCCATGCGCCGCTGGATACGGCGCAGCAGCATGGCCTTCTTGTACCAGCGAAAGTCGTGGCCTTCCCGTGCGCTCAACAAGGCCAGGATGGTTTGCAGAGGGTCGTGGTGCTTGCCGGCGGGAACCGCAATGGGACCGCCGCGCAGATGGGCATGCTCGACATATTCCAACAGCGCCGCGGGCATCTGCTCCACGGGTAGCACGTAATCCACGAGCCCGGTGGCGATGGCACTGCGGGGCATCCCGTCGTGCTCTGCGGTGTCCGGGGCCTGGACCATCACTAGGCCGCCCTCTGCCTTGATCGCCTTGAGCCCGAGCGTCCCGTCGCTGCCGGTGCCCGAGAGGATGATGCAGAGGGCCCGCTCCTGCTGGTATTCGGCGAGGCTGCGCAAGAAGCCGTCGATGGGCCTCGGTATGCCGGGCCGGGCCACCGCCGCCCCCAGATGCAGGATGCCCCCCTTGATGGTCAGGGACGCATTGGGCGGGATGATGTGGACGTGCTCGGCCTCGACCTCCGCCCCATCATCCGCCTGCGCGACCTGCATGGGGGTATGCCGGCGCAGCAGCTCTGGCAGGTGGCTCACATGCGTGGGATCGAGATGCGGGATCACCACGAAGCCGAGGCCGCTGCGGGCAGGCATGGCGCTGAAGAACTTCTTCAAGGCCTCGAGCCCTCCGGCCGAAGCGCCGATCGCGACCACCGGGAAATCCCTTGGGGGGGGGGCTGCTCCAGCCTCATCGGGTTCGGCAGATGCGTCCGCCAAGGGGCGAGAGCTATCCCCGCCAGACTCCAATCGAACGGCCGACGGTTTCTTTCCGCGTTCTTTTACCATACCCGCTAATCTACCACAAAGAGGTCAGGGCGCGACTTTCGTCGCGGGATTTTCTCCGGAACGCAGATCTCTTCCGGCATCGTCCCGGTCACACCCTCGATTATCGGCTGCAGGCCTGGTGTGTCCCCTCATTCGCTCGACTCTCTAGGAGCCTGTCGGACTTAGGGGATCGTAGCGAGGCGATCATTTGAGGCGAATAGCGCGTTCTATTTAACGAGAATGATCGGGAAAATGGAGCGATTTCCCACCGCCGTAGTAGATTCATCGTAAGTCCGACAGGCTCCTAGCTCCTCCCGAAGCGATCGGTACTCGCGCAAAACGCTCTCCAGCGATATCTCGCCCACCGTCGCTCTAGGAGCCAACACATCGCGCGCGCTGTCTGACAGAGGCCGGTATTTGGTGTAATTGTGGTAGATATTGGGATGCAATGAGAGGATCGGTTTATTGAAAGCCGAGGCGATGTGGACGATCGAGGTGTCCACTGTCACGATCAGATCCGCGTGAGCCACCCCCGCTACCGCATCGATGATCGATGGGGTAGGGTACCGACAAGTGTTCGCTGTGTGCTCAAGAATGTCCTTGACTATCGCCCTATCTCGCGACAGGCAGCAGAGCACGAAGCAGCAGTTTTCCTCCTGCCCGATGGCATTGATCAGCGCTATCCATCTTTCTGTCGGCCAGGTGCGCTCAGGGATCGCGCCGGAAATATTCACCAAGTAATAACAGCGGATCCCCCGCGCCTTAAGGAAGCTGTGGAGCCTCTGCACCGCTTGCGGGTCCACGCCCAATACAGGTCTCGGATCCTTCGCAACTATCGCTAAAGGCGCCAGTGCCGTCAAGCAACGGGTGCTCATATGCACCCCGAGCTGTTCGGTGTACGGTATGACGGAATGGGTGAAGATCCGGCGCTTGCCGTCCGCATTATAACCGACCGAGATCTTGGCCCCCCCGATGTGGGCGAAAAACCGGCTTTCTCTAGAGGGATGGTCCTTGGGATCGATCCAAAGGTCGAAGTTCGCCTTGCGCAAGCGGTAGATCAGCCTCAAAGTGCTCCAGGGCTTCTTGGTGTAGACATGCACTTTATCGATGTAGGGATGGGCTTGCACGACCCGATAGTTATGGCGTCCCGCAAGCAGATGCACTTCGGGGGTGGGGTCAAGCTGCTTTAGGGCCCTGAAGATCGGCGTGACCAGGACCAGGTCCCCGATCCGTCCTAAGGCGACGACCAGGATCTTTTGCCGTTTCATGCGTGACTGATTCGGCCGGGTGGCCAGCTCTCCCCCTCGAGCAGAGCCGGCAGGCGCCCCTCGACGGCTTCCCAGCTCAGCGCCTCGGCGGCAACCAGATTATGGATGGCAGCGCCCGGTGCTGCGCCTATCACGCCGGTGCGATGCGGATCAGTCGCACGGTAAAAAGCAAGCCCCGAGCAACCTAAGGCGGCGGCCACATGCATGAGCCCGGTATCCACACCTACCACCGCCAGGGCGTGAACCAATAGTGCTGCCAAGGCATTGAGATCGAGCCTCGGCAGCACATGCACGCCGGATGCCGCACGGGCGATGTGCTCAGCGCGTTCATGCTCGGCCTGGCTGCCCCAAGGCAGGAGTAAGCTCACGCCGTGGGCGCCCAGCCAGCGCCCAAGCTGCAGCCAGTGGCTTAACGGCCATTCCTTCTGCGATCGCGAAGTGCCATGTAGCCCCACCACATAGGCGTGAGGCAGATCGCGGGGGCGCGGAAGCTGGGCACGCATGGCTGTTAGGCCGTAATCGAGGGAAAGCCCTTCGTGCCGGTAATCTAAAGCAGCCGCTAGCAGTCGGCGATTTCGTTCTATCGCATGTAAATCCCAGGGTACCCGGAGGGTGCGCTGGTAGAGGCAGGCAGCAAGGGGTTCTCTGGCGCTCTTGTGGTCGTAGCCCCAGCGCGGGCCTGGGGCCCACGAGGCCACCAGGGCGCTCTTGTAAAGTCCCTGGCTGTCGATCACGGCAAGATAGTCTTGCCTCCTCAATTGGGCTCTGAAGGCGCTGATCTCCCGCCAGGTCGAGCGCCGCCCCCATGCGTTACGCCAACGACGAAAGGCCACAGGGAGCACCTGATTCACGTTGGGATGCCAGCTCGGGACGGCGCTATACCCTTCTTCCACCACCCAGTCTATGCCAAGCCCGCGACAGCAGCGCGCGGCATCGCTTACCGCCGGCAGCATATGCACGACATCGCCCAGCGACGAGGTCTTGACGACTAATATCCTCATGAGACTAAGCGACCGAATGCACCGCCTCCGCCAATAAGCTTTCCACACCCTCGATCACGGCGGGAGGGGGATCTCATTTAGCTGCAGGTAACGGGAGGTCCAGACCCGCCCATGCCTCGCGTGTCAAATACTGATCCAATCCTGGCATTGCTCGTACCGCTTCCCTGTCGCTTAAGGCCTGTTGCACGCGTGCCCAATTGGCTGCTTCCCTGCGGCGATCGTTCTCAGGATGCCAAAGATGCACGGCTGGCACCGCGAAATGGCCTTCTTTGCGCCGGCAGCCTCGATGAAACAGACGCACCACCAAATCCGCGTCTTCATGTCCCCACCCTTGAAAGCGCTCATCAAAGCCGTTGACGGCCAGCAGATCCGCACGCCAGACCGCCAAATTGCAGCTTCGCGCCCCACTCCACGCACGGCTTCGCCACTTGCGCCACCTTCCATCGGGCAGCCGCAATAAGGGCAGAAGGCGGTTGACTTCACCGCGGATCCGCGCCGAAAGCCAGCGAGAGCGGCTCCACAGGCACGGGTTGGTGACTCCCCGAATGATTTTATCACTAAGCATGGGATCCAACAGGATGCGATTTCCGACCACGAACGATGCGGGTTCAGCAAGCTCGCTATGGCGCGAAATGAAATCGGAAAACACCACGCAGTCCCCGTCGAGGAAGATCACATACTCTCCCGATGAGCGCGCGATCGCGCGGTTGCGGGCTGCGGCGGCACGAAACCCCCGATCGGGTTGCCACACATGACGGATGGGGAAGGGAGCATGAGCACTCCAAGAGGTGACGCAACGGGCGGTTTCTGGTCCCGAGCCGTCATCTGCTACGACTACCTCAAGCGGTAGACGGGACTGAGCGCAGAGGCCGGCTAGCACACAGCTCAAGGCTTGCGGGCGGTTGTAGGTGGTAATAACGACAGTCGGCGCGCTCATGGCTTTGAGGCACGACGGGGATCCGAAACTGGTTTCCCATCGGCCTTGCGATCGAGATAAGCCAGTTTGAGGTAGCGGTAATAGACACCTTCGGCGTTGGAGATCGCCAGCATTAAACCCTCTCGACCATCGAGCAATCCGGCCCTGAAGAAATAGGTCTTTATGAAAGCCCATAGCCCGTGGCTGAGGGCGGGCCAAAGTCCTCCCCGTTTCCTCTGCTCATAGAGCAACTGGGCACCCTCGCTGGAATGGCTATTTATCTTATCTAAGACCTCCTCCAAGGAGCGAAAGGTCTCGTGGATCAGCGGTTCCTGCAAGCGCCCGGACGGTCCCGTCACGATGACCTTTTCATGGATGCGTCTATTGGAAAAGCGAGCCTGCTCCCTTTTAAAGAGACGCAGCACATGATCCGGCCACCATCCGCCGTGACGCAGCACGCGGCCGCAGTAGCTGGACCGCCGCGGGATCTCATAGGCGACAAAGCGATTTGACACCATAGCTTGTTCGATCTCTAGTCGCAGTGCGGGAGATACGCGTTCATCCGCGTCCACCGCAAGGACCCATTCACCGGTAGCATAGCTCAAAGCCCGATTCTTCTGGGGGCCGAATCCGGACCAATCCTCACGGACATAAACCTTGTCGGTATATTCACGGCAGATGGCGACCGTATCGTCGTGGCTGCCGCCGTCCACCACCACGATCTCGTCGGCCCAGCGTACCGAGCCAAGACAGGCGTGGATATCGGTGCTTTCATCCTTGGTGATGAGGATGACGCTTAAGCGGGTCACTTGCCTTTGAAGCTGCCGTAACAAATGCCCGTTAGAAAGGCATAAAAATGCCCTTCGGTAAAATCCAAGAGCAAGGAATTGAACAGACTTCCAACCGCCATGGTGACGACCAGCCCTTGGGCTGCCGCCGTAAACTCGGGGCTGAGTCCATCGCTCATACGCCACTGGCAATAGCCGAGGATCAGCAGGAGCACCAATCCGACGAGACCAACCTGAGTGGTGATGAGCAGGAATTCGCTGTGCGGATTGTTAGTCGGAAAGCTACCTCTCTCTTTTGCAAGCTCCGCGTACTCGGGAATAAAGCTCCCTGTGCCGCCACCTATTACGGGATGGCGCATGATGAGCGCCAGGGTGTTGCTATAGAACTCGAGCCGCAAGCGGCCGGGAGTGATCACCTTGGGCGCCTCGGGACCCTTAAGGTCGCTCACCATCTCTCCCATCCGCGCCCGGAAGAGGTCGGAAGTATAGCTAGCCACCAGAACGAGCCCCACGACAACAAGCCCGGAGGCGAATACCCCTCGCCAGCGCCAATGCCGATACATGAAGAGCACGATCAGGAAAAAAAACACAAAATACCCCGTTCTCCCGCCTATCATGAGCAGTAGGTTGACTAGGCCGAGGGCGACCAGGATCCCCCATAGCCAGCGCCAACGCCCTTGCTGCATGAAGTGCTCGGCCCAAAGATAGATCGCATAAGCCATCAGCAGCCCATGGGCGATGCGTCCCTTGAACACGGTGTATTCCTGCTCTGGCGGTCCCAAGGGGGGCCAACCAAAGAGCTTGCAATAGGACAGGATGAGGGTAAGCCCCATGGCGGTGAGAAAGGCGTAATAGCCACGACGTTGCCATTGCGGTTCGCTAAACACCGTGAGCAACAACGGAATATACAGAAGCTCTCTATAGGAGCGCAGGGTATTGAGGGCCTGCGCAAGGGTGGCGGAGGAATATAAGACACCGAGCACGAGCATCACCAATAGAGCGAAAGACCAAAGCGCGATCGGTCTCGCCCGGATCTGGGCAAGTTTCGTCCGATATCCCCCGCTTGCGATCCAACAGACGAGAAACAGAGTCATGGTGAGGGTGCACAGCGCCGTCGAGATCACCAGGGTGAAGGCCGTCGCTACGGCCATCCACCGCCCCGCCTCATCAAACCGACGGCGTAGAATGTTCCAAGACCAGTCCATTCGAGCGTCACTATGGGGCCAGTTTAAAGTGCTTTCTGCTCAGATCCACGCCCAACCAGCCTTCTATACGCATCATCAACCGGTACCGATAGTCACGCCCGCTCGGCCGATAGCTCGGATCCGGGTTAAACCCCCGCTCCGCATCTTCCGCAAGCCAACCCTGCATCACCGCCGGATGCCGGCCAGAAAACGGGCGTACAACCTTTGGGTCGATGGCGTAATGGGTGAACGGCGGCGGCGCATGCCCCCAATAGCGGCTCACCTTTTGGATCTTCGCCTGCATTTTGGCGGTAGAGCGCACGTGGCCGTAGTGGTAGATGGTTCCAGCCGCGAGCGCTGCTCGGGGATAGCGGCCCCGCTTGTTTCGGTCCATGACCAGGAAAAACAGCCCATCGGAAGGCCAGTAACTGCGGATCGTGTTGCGGATGATCCGCGGCGCCCGCCGATACCAGCCTGGACTGCCGGCGATCCGATCGGGACTGCCGAAGAAGTGGTAATAGTCAAATACCAGCGCTTCGACTCGAGGATCGGCCAGATGCCGTTTCATGCTTTCGCCAATGGCGCCCAAATCGTCCTCGTGCAGCACCTCGTCACATTGGAGGTAAAGCGCCCAGTCGCCCGTGCAGTTGAACTGGGCGATCATCGTCTGTTGCGCATACACGTGGCCTTTCGCTCTCATCTGCTCGTTCCAGCGGGTGCTTAGGATGTGGATCTTCGGATCTCCGATAGCCTGTACCCGGGCTAGAGTATCATCCTCGCTTAGCCCCACCGCCACCACGAATTCATCGCACAACGGTAAGGCGGACACGATGCTCTCTACGAATGGATATCCGAGCATTGTTCCGTTGCGGATAAAGGTGAAACCGCTGACACGCACCGGGCTCGGCCTTTAATCTTACCGGAGCCCTTCTAGGGCCGCCATCACCCGCTCGGGTTCGAGCGTCCTGAGGCAATCAAGATGGCCCAAGGGGCAAATCCGTTTAAAGCAAGGACTGCAGGGAAGCCCCAAGTATTCGATTCGGGCAGCCCGGTTCAGGGGAGGGGTAAACCCAGGATCTGAGGATCCGTACACCGCTACGAGCGGCCGATTGAGTGCGGAAGCCACATGCATTAGACCCGAATCATTGGTGACCACGGCCGAGGCCAGTGAGAGCAGATCGATGGCCTCGCCAAGCGTGGTGCGCCCGGTCAAGTTTACACAACCGCCACCCGCCCTTTCGCAAACCCTGCGGGCCGGTTCTGCGTCCCGTGCCGAGCCGAATACCCACACCGCCCACCCTTGAGCCCGCATGCGCCGCGCGATCTCCGCGAAATACTCTGGGGGCCAGCGTTTTGCTGGCCCAAACTCAGCCCCGGGGCAGAGGGCGAGCAAGCGCTCAGGTTGCTTGAGGCCCAGGGCCTCAAGGCTGCACGCCACAGAGCGGGGGTCTACTCTTAGACCCGGTAACGGAAAGGTTTCAGGAAACGGAGCGCCCGAGGGCAGCCCCAGGGCCACGAAGCGTTGTACCGTCATCTTTAAATGGGTTTTATCCAAGCGCCGGACGTCATTGAGCACACCCCAACGCCCCTCGCCGAGGTAGCCCGTGCGGCGCGGGATCCGTGCCCAGAAAGGCACCAAGGCCGATTTAAAGGAATTGGGCAACACGATGCTCCAGGTATAGCCTAAGGCTCGCAGATCCCGTCCGAACCGATAACGCCCCGCAAGCTTAAGCGCACCCGGCCCCCAGGGCGATTCGCGCGCGCTACGCACCTCCGGCATACGGGCGAGCAAGGGCAGGCTCCAGGCCGGGGCGAGCACGTCGATCGCAAGATCGGAATGGTGCTTAAGCAACAGGCGAAACAAGCTCTGCGCCATGACCATGTCCCCAACCCAGGAGGGACCGACGATGAGCACCTGTTGGGTTCGGGTGATCACGAGTGCGGCGTGCTGGTGCCAGCAGTGAAAAAGTGAGCGCCAGGGATCGGCCGATCGCCGTTCACCCGACCGCCTGATTGCCGCCTTGCGGCCGGCGCAGGTAGGCGAGCAGATCGTGGCCCTTGCCGAGCAGCCTAGCCGGCAGGTTAAGCAGCTCGGCCACCGTCTTGCCCGGGAGGTAGCGCCAGCGCGGTGTGTCCGCCTTCTCGTGGAACTTCACGCGCGCGGTTTCGATCCGCTCCACGGTGAAGCCCCCGTTCGCCGCCAGCCGGCGCATCGCCCCCGGGTTGAAGAAGCTGATGTGTCCCCCGTCCTGGGCGATATGGAAATAGTCCCAGCGCGCACCCATCGCTGTCACCGTCCAGCTCGCGCTGTTGCCGGTGCTGATGACCAACACGCCGTCGGGTTTCAGCACACGGCGGCATTCGCGCAGCAACAGCAACGGCTCTCTCAAGTGTTCGACGACTTCGAACAAGGTCAGAGCGTCGAAAAACTCACCCGGAAATTGTTGTTCCTCCAGCAGACCTTGATGCACCCTGATCCCTGCCGACTGGGCCGCAGCGGCGATGTACGGCGAGGGTTCCACGCCTTCTGCCTGGAAACCGAGCTTTGCCGCCGCCACTACGAAGTGACCGCGCGAGCAGCCGACGTCGACCAGGCGCACATCCTGCGGCGGCTTCCCGAGCAGTCCCGCGATCCTATTGAGGCGGCGGCGCGCGACTTGGAACCGCCGCTCAAGCTCGCGCCCGGCGGGCTGGTTGAAATCGGCGCGGTCGAACTGCGCCATAGTCTCCCAGTAGCGCGCGGCGCTGACCTGGCTCACCAGCTGGCCGCAGCCGGCGCAGCGCAGCAGCGGGCCCTCCGGCAACACGATGTCGGAAGCAACGAGCGGCGCCGCGCATCCCACGGGGCAGGCGGCGATGTAGGCTTCTTGCGAGTCAGGCATGCGCGGTTATTCCGTGACATCGTTGATCACCACAAAGTGCAGCTCACCAACGTGGTCGATGCGTTCTCGAAGGCACCAAGGCCCATTTAAGGAATTAGGCCCAAATCATCCTTCTCGCCAGTGTCGTATGGCAGCGGCGGTTTTTTTGGTATTTTAGCACCCTGGCAAGTCATACACGGTTTTTACCGGGATACTCCATTCATTGTTTTCTGCTCGCCACGCGCAAGCAATAATGCTGCAACCGTCTCCCACAAGCCGTATGAGCTTTGGATAGCTCCCCAATACCGCGCCTGTCCGAAGGCGCTGATCGCCCCGATCCCGGCGAGCAAAGAATGATGCTCCGGTTTCCGTGCCTGCTAGCCGGCCTGCTAAGTTACCTTGGCGTCATGGCGTTCGTGCTCAGCTTCCTGTTCGAAGCCGTGAGCCTCGATGCCGCCGAGCAGGTGCTGTGGACTCAGAGCCTGCGCCTGGGCTATGGCATTCAGCCGCCGCTTTACACCTGGCTGCAATGGGTGATGTTCGGGGTGTTCGGGGTGAATGTTACCGCTTTGGTGCTGACCAAAGAGATCTTGATCGCCACCACCGCCATCACCACCTACTTTATCGCCAAGCGTATCGCCGAGAACGACCGGATCGCCGGTTTGACGTTGATCTCTTTCCTGCTCATCCCGCAATTCTCTTATGAATCGCACCGCGATCTTACGCATTCGGTGCTTGCCTGTGCCCTCGCCGCGCTCGGGCTTTACTTGGCTCTAAAGCTGCTCGAGGAGCACCGGCGCCTGCGCACCTATTTTTTGTTTGGCGTTGTCGCAGGGCTTGGACTGCTGGCCAAATATAGCTACGGCCTGTTCCTCATATCCCTGTGCCTCGCGATGCTGTCCCTGCCCCATGGGCGCCAAGCGATGCGGGATCGCCGATTTTGGCTTGCCGCGCTGGTCGCGGCAGTGATGTTCGCCCCTCACGGTTTTTGGCTGTGGACGGCGTTCGATGCCCAGATGCAGGGGCAGATGGCCCGCAAGCTTCAACCTCTCGCAGAAACGCAAGTAGCGGCGGATATAACACGCGGTTTGTTCAGCCTGGCCACGGTTACCGCAGGATTTTTTGCGCTGCTGATCCCCGCTTACGGTTGGGCGTTTTTTTTCCGAAACGGGCGCGGTTCGGGGCCCGCGCAAACCCAAACATCGCACGAGCTCTTATTGGCCCGACTTCTGTTGATCCAATTGCTGCTTCTGCTGGGCCTAGTCCTGGTTTTTCAGATATCCGGTTTCAAACAGCGTTGGATGCAGCCGCTGCTGTTCGCAGTGCCGATCTATCTGTTGCTTCAGCTTCGCCCCTGGATGAACGTACTCAGTTGCCGCCGCCTAGTGGCGCTGGGCACTGTCATCGGTTTTTTCACCCTGGCGATGCTGCCGGTGCGCGTGCTTCTCCCCGATGCCTTTGAAGGCCACAAACGGTTTAATACCCCGTTTGACGCACTCGCTGAGGATCTCCGTCACCATGGCTTTGTCGGTGGTGTGATCGCCAGCGAAGACCATTGGATGGGTGGGAATCTGCGCCTTGAGTTTCCTGACAGCACGATCATTACCCCAAGCTTCACACCAGCCGGTCCAGGCGAGCCGATAGCGCTGGCGGTCTGGCAGGGTGAAGCGATGCCCCCGCCGCTGGCGGAGCTCTTGAGCAAGGCCGGAGCACGGGACTTGCTAGGCCAACAGCCGCGGTTGATCCGGCTCCGCTACCATTATTCCCAACAGACTGGCGCGACGTTTAGTTACCTAGCTCTACCTGCATTTTTTCCGAGCTGTTTATGACACCTTTTGACGATCCGACGGGTCGTTGGCTCGGCCCACCGCCGTTTCCTCGACAGCTTTTAAACAGGGCGTGGTCTAGGTGGTATGGGCAACGACGGATTGCACCACTTCTAGGATTTTTTCTGCTGGCGCCCCTTTTGACACAAAATAATCGGCACCGTGTTGAAAAGCCGCCTCCTGATATTCGAGGGAATCGTGAATCGTGAGGATGCTGACTGCGAGAGTTGGGTGTCCGGATTTGAGCTTCGCCGTGAGCTCCAGGCCATTTTCTTCAGACAGCGAGATATCCACAAACAGCAGATCGAGCCCCTCGACCTGTTGCAGGGCCTCTGGACCGTTACCGGCCTCCCTGACTTCCATCATCGGGAACTGCTCGCGCAATAATCCTCCTACCGCATGCCGAAAGGCGGAATCGTCATCGACAATAAGGACCTTAATCATGAACGGGATTTATATCAACCCTTATTGCGTACATGGTAAACGAAGTGGAATGCTACCTTTTCATGGGATAAATACCCATTTTGTGGGGAGGATTATCCAGAGGTTTCGCAAGCGCAACTTGCTTTCGGGGATAAAAAACTCTACCTTACCCCCGACGGGTGGGGGAGCGGAGTCGTGTTCAGAGATAGTGGATCATGGAAAAGGAGGGAATTATGGACCAAAAGGCGCGGCTCTTAATCGCCGATGACCACCGGATCTTATGCGATGGGCTGCGGGCTTTGCTTTCCTCAGAGCCCGATATAGAGGTGGTCGGGCAGGTCGGAAACGGTGGTGACGCCTTGCGTTGCCTCGCCACTCTGAAGGCCGATATCATCATCATGGATCTTTCGATGCCCCAAACAAATGGGATGGAGGCGATCGCGAATATCAAGCGGCGGTATCCCGAAACCAAGAGCATCGTTTTGACTTTCCACAAAGCGGAAGAGTATGTCGGGGCGGCGCTGGACGCAGGCGCCATGGGGTATGTGTTGAAAGACGACGGCCACGATCAACTGCTAATGGCTCTACGCAGCGTCATGTCGGGAAAGATTTATCTTAGCCCGGGTGTCTGCCGAGAGGTGGTGATAGGTTATTTGAAAACGTTCAAAAACAACGGAGGCACGCGGACGTCGTGGGAGATTTTGAGCCGACGTGAGCGTGAGGTTATCAAGCTTATCGCGGAAGGATACCGGAACAAAGGGATCGCAGAGCACCTATCGCTCAGTCCCAAGACCATCGAAAAGCACAGATCAACCGCTATGCACAAGCTCGGGCTGCATAATACGGCTGGGATAACAGCATATGCAATCGAAAATGGCCTAACCGTTCAGTAGTTTTCTGAACTCGGCCAGCGGCCAATAGACCTCAACGCTGGTTCCGCTGCCATCGGAGAGAAGCTTGAACTCGCCTCCCACTGACCTGGCGCGTTGGCGCATGCTGGTGAGGCCAAAGCCAATCCCCTCTCTGATTCCGGGATTTCCATGCTCGGAGACGTAAACGAATCCTCGGCCGTTATCCTTGATGAGGAGGCGAATAGCGGTTTTGGTTTTCTGCAATTCTAAAGACACCTGATCCGCGCGGGCATGTCTAGCGACGTTGTTAAAGGCTTCTTGAACGATGCGGTAGATGACTACTTTTAATGGTTGTGGTATGTCACTCTCTGCGATCGCGTACCGCTTCGCCACATCAATCTGCGGGTGGGAACGGTGGTAATGTCGACAAAACCAGTCTAAGGTGCTCAGGATCCCCAAATCCTCCAGCATTGCGGGCCTTAAGCCCAAAGCGATTCGACGCAGTTCTCCAATCGCCTCCTGCATGCTTTGCGTTATCCCCTCAAGGGCCTCGACCGTTTCGCCTTGGACCTGGCTTTGACTCAACTTTTTGGCTTCATTCTCTAAGCTATATTTAATAGCGCTCAGACCCTGCCCGATCCCGTCATGCAACTCGGCCGCGATCCTTTTTCTTTCATCTTCTTGCACCGTTATCAATTGGTTGGCAAGCCCCTCCTTCTCGACTGACAGTTCCATAGCTGAAACGATGATCCGGTTTATTTGGCGGGCGCACTCGTAAAATGCCCAAGTGATCATTCCAAGCAGGATCGCCATCAACGTGCCTATGGCATTCACCTGCATCAAGAAGCCCAACACAAGCAGAAGCGACATCGGTAGTAGAAAATCGAGATAGAAAGGAAGGAACGCGCATCTTCTCGCCAGTGCCCGCACCGCCATGCCCAATAACACGAATGTAATGAACAACTGATAGCCCAGGCTAAGGTTCAGCGTGCCAAACAGGCCCAGGGAACCCCAAGTCGCACCTGTGTAGACTGAAGTTAACGAATAGGCTGCTTGCCAGCGCCGCAAGTGCTGTGGTGTCCTTCGGTATCTTCGTACTAACCCTACGCGAGCCCATACACCTAAGCACATAGCGACAAACCAAATCGGGGCGAAAAGGGAAGGAGCCTCGTTCCAAAGTGCAGCGGTGACTACGAAGGCCACTACGACGTCGGTAGCAACTCCTTTGAGCGCGTTGTTACATACGAGATCGAACAGTTTTTCCGTTTGTGCATCCACTATCGCCGACGGTCGGAAGCTAACAAGATTGATAGTCGTGGCGGCTTCCAACTCCGGCGCCATGGACTTCCTGAGCGCGGATTTTCCTGCTCGTGAACGGAGCGGGGCTTAGGATCACGGGGAAGTTAAGGGAAATCTTACCAGCCGCCGAACTGCTCGAAGCCCTAGCGTTCATTATCTCTGTCCCTCAGAAGCGAGGCCATGTCGTCCTTAACGATGCGACATTAGTCGCTTTTGATAGAATTGTCCTATCTCCACGCTTTGGTCAATCATAATTGATTTTTATTAGATTTTACTACTGATGCGCTCCAGGACAGAGTGCTACGCAAGCGACAGGGCGACATATGTCGCATGGCTATTCATTTCATTTAATTGTCATACATCACGTATAAACGTATAAGCAACTATCGCCGTTACCATAATTGCCTTAAGCCCCCTGTTAGCATGGTATTTGCTGCCCGAGGTTGATCTAAATTATAACGAAGCATGTTTAGAGTACTTATTACAGACGGCCACGCTGCCTATCGACAGGCACTGCGGGAATTATTGCGAGAACAGTTCCCAAGGATAGACGTTAGCGAGGTCAGTAACTTTCAACAGGCCCTGCAACAGCTCGATAGTCTCGATTTGCTTCTCTTGGATATCTCATTGCCTCAAGAAAACGGTCTGCTGTTCGCGGCAAAGATCAAATCCGAGCATCCAGATCTGCTAATCTGCATTCTCTCGATTCACGATGCAGCCGAATATCGACAAGCGGCTTTGCAACACGGGGCCGATTACTTTGTGTCAAAAGGATCCCCTGCAGAACAAATCCTGAGAGTCCTGCGAACCGCCATCGCTGGCAGGCAAACACACAGTCCGAAGCGCGCTTTATCAGGTTCTTGAGGATCCTGTTACACGCTCCGACCAAAGCCATACGTGTGGTCGAGTTTGTAGTGCCCTCAGCGCCTTGGAGATGTCGAGGATCACGCTCCTGAGGCATACCTTTTTCGGCGCACGCCGGCTAGAAGACATATCCAATCGCCGCCGATATTTTTGAAGCTAGAACAGATAGTCAGCTCTATACCCTAGAAGATCCCTGTTTAAGATCCGTTGGCGCGATTCCGCAAACGATGTATGCTTCAACGTTCGGGGGCGGTACGATCCCTTGCCAACCGGAGCCGGCTGTTCGTACGAAATACGCTTCGATTCCCCGATGCGCTGAAAATCTACACTGGCGAGGGCAGCAAACACGAAACTTGAGTTTGCCGATCTCGCGAGGCGCTCTCCGCAGGTGGCGGTGATCGATGAGGCGGCCTGCATCGGCTGCACCAAATGCATTGCCGCTTGTCCCTTCGATGCGATCTTGGGTGCCTCTAAGCAAATGCACACGGTGCTCGCCGAGCTGTGTACCGGTTGTGAGCTGTGTGTTGCACCCTGTCCGGTGAACTGCATCGCGATCCGCACGCAGGACCCCACCCTTCGCCCAGCCGATTGGTTGCAACAAGCTCTCGAGCGGTATCGATCTCGAAAGCACAGGCTGCGCCGACAATATGAGGAATCCCAACGGCAAGCGGTACGCTCCCAGCACCACACCGTGAGTCGAGACAAGATGCGAAAAGAGATCGCGGCGACGGTCGAACGCGCTCGGGCTAAACGATGGTCATCGAAAGATAGCCGGGTAGGTCTGCGCGGCCCAAAGGATTCCTGTCCTTAGGGTGCATTTCGCCCCGTTACAGACGGGGTCACAGGAGTCAACCACTGATGGGGAAGTTCTGAGAATGGCCATCGCGCCCCATTTTCTTTCGAAACCAATATCGGATTTTGGCGGACCGGCTCACATCGCCACGCTACCCCGCTTCGCTTGCGAGCCCAGCCCAACCTCTCCCTGGAGCCTCTCTAAATCATGCCGAGAGGCCTCTTTTTTGACGGCTACCAAGAACGCCGCCTGCCGCCGCCACCACCGCCACCGGGTTTTCTCCCACCTCCACGGTCATCTGAACGGGGACGCGCTTCATTGACATTAACCGCTCGGCCTTTCAATTCCTTGCCATTCATTCCGGTGATCGCAGACTGAGCGGCTGCTTTGGCAGGCATCTCGACAAACCCGAATCCTCGGGGTTCCCCGCTGAACTTGTCCTTAATCACAGTGGCAGAAGCGACTTCCCCGAACGCTTCAAACGCCTTGCGCAAATCTTCATCGGAGACGTCGCGCGACAAATTCCCTACAAATATGTTCATTTTGATTTCCTATGTATTTAAGAGTAGTTAAGCCCACCACGCTAATTTTAGCTTATACTCCACGTAACTCCAAAAGAAAATGCAGATCCCGAACCGCTGAGCGCTATAGACCCGGCGTCGATAGGCGGCTCGACCATTCGCCGTCTGCGTTCGACGTGCACGACCGATCCGTGGATCCTCGATGAGGCTCAGAACCTCCCCGCCGACTTCTTCCGCGACCTGCCTCTTGCTCAAACTCGCGTTCGACTCCAAAGACCTCATTGACGATCTGCTGAATACAGGCCGGGATCACCTCACCCCTCCCCATCTGTTGCGAGCCGTCTTGGCGAGTTAAGCTTTAGTGCTGCAAAAACCGGAGCCGGATGTCGCCGATGTCGACTCTATCGCCATCGTGGAGAACCGTGGTCAGGACCTTGGTATTGTTAACGTAGAGGCCGTTCAGGGAACTGAGATCGGTGATCGTAAAGGTGCCATCGGGTTTGCGCCGCAGCTCCGCATGCCGCCGTGAGATCGAGTTATCGTTCAACGTCAGATCGTTTTCTTTGTGTCGACCGATGATCCAAGGTGAGCCGGTAATGGGGTAAGGCGCGCTCCCATCATCGATAGTGACCAGAAACGCCCTTGGGAGACTCTTTTTCGATTGCACCCGTTTGCCTCCTCCTTTAAGAGCCCGGTAAACCAACAGGCCGGCCAGAAATAGAAAACCAACCGCAAAGGGGGAGCCGTAACGAAGCCAGACCTCGATGGGCGTCTTATTAGAGAGATCAAACCCAGAGCGATCGGATGCCGCCCTCGCTGCGCTCGAGGGTGGTGACTCTTGTACCGCCGGCAAATCGGGCCTTAGCTCCAGGGCGGCAAACTCGGCCTCTGGCGCACCTTCCAATGCCGCGAGCGGTATCGGAAGCCGGATCTGACGGGTATCGGTACGAAAATTCAGTGTTAAGGTGGCAAGCTTTGGCATGCCTGCGGTCAGGGCCACTGACAGATCGAGCAGCAGTTCGGCTCCATTGTCTATCCCTTGATAGGGTTGACTTAGAAACGCGGGAGGTAATTCATAGTCTTGAGAGGCGCTAACAAAAAGCCCTCCGGATTCTTCACTTAAGCGCCTTAATGCTTGAAGGCTCGAAATCAGTGCCGGCGTTTGCGGATATCCGACGCCGTATATGGTAACCCCTGCGGCTCGTGCTCTGTCGACAACGTCCTTAAGACGATAGCCCTGATCGGCGGATACCCCGTTCGAGAAAATGAAGAGCGCCCTGCGGCTCGCCGACTCCCCGGCCAAGAGCTTTATCGCGCTTGTGCTATTGCGAAAAAGCTCTGTCGGGCCTTGAGTAGCACCGATGCGATCGAGAGATGATAACAGCTCCTGCCTTGATGACCCAAGCGCTCGCAGAACTCGTAGATCGGCGTCAAAACGCGCGAGAGCAAGGTGGTGGTGGGGCCTGGCCGCTATGAATAATCTCTGGAGGTGCGCGCGCCTACGCGGTATGAGAGCGCTTCCCTGCGCCGCGCTGGAGTCCACCAGGACCAATATCGCCGTACGCTGGCCCGGCTGCGGGTAGATTCGGTTCCCCAGAACGGGGAGGGCGTGATCATTCAACTCGGCCGAAATCTTGCGCACCGGTTCGGGCTTGATCAAGCGGTAGTCGCAACTAAGGCGTTGGGGACTCGCATACTGGCAGGCGAATGCCAACTCCTCGGTAAGCACGGCGCCTTGTTGCGCCGCGCATACCGCGAGCGGCGGCAAGATCCCGATTCCCCAGGCGAAAGCGGATTTCATATCTATGCCTATTGCTCTGTCCGCCAGGCCATTGCGTATACGCTTTCGCCCGCAGGCCAAACACGCAACCGGACGGGCCTTATTCGCTGATCACGACCCTGGTTCCACGGTCCACGTAGTGGCGTAGTTCGTTGATCTCTTGGTTGGTTAGGGCGACGCATCCCTGGGTCCAGTCCAGGCTGTCATGGATCCGTAAGCGCTCGGCCGTCATAGAACCCAAGCCATGAATACCGATAAGACCGCCCAAAGCCGTGTGTTGTGGCGGGATCTCGTGAAATCTATGGGCAAATACGATGCGATCAAAATCGCGCCTTGAGATAACGCGGTTCTTTAGTCCCCAAAAGGCGTCTCTGATGCTGGGGTAATCGAGCTGCATGAAATAATAGAACTGGCTGTTTTCATTGAAGTCTACGATCCGGTATTCGCCGAGAGGAGTCTTGCGATCGCCACGCCGGCTCTTTGCTCCGCTACCACCCCGGCCGATAGAGATGAAAAAACGCCGCTCGACTTTGGGACCCTTTTTGACCAGCAGCAGCCGTTTGGACTTGATCACCTCCAGCTCGTACTCGGAGGCAGAGCACGGTTGGGAGGCGCTAAGAGCCATCAGCGCGAGGCCGAAGCCGATACAGGCTAGCAAACGCCGTGAGGCTGAGCTTGGTTTTTCGCGCATACCGAAAATGTCTCGCTGAGCGTGGCTTATAACCTTCATAGGCGTTTCGATGCAATTGGTGGCGGTATCGGGCGCGCCGACCGACGACAGTCCAGCGGAGCATGGTCCCGGGCGACCGGGCAAGCCAAGTAGGGCTTGCCTGCGCGCGGAGAGCGTGCCGCCGCAGGCGCCGCACCTGTTTCAAACACTAAGTGTTTGCAAAATGTAGCAAAGCAAATACCACGCTTTTGCTTCGCGATCCGATAGATCCCACTCTCGAAGTGCCCTCAATATAATGGATTTATAGAACATTAAACACTGCGTTTAAAGTAAAATGCATGGGGTCGCACAGCGCACTGCCGCAGATCCGCTTCATCCGACTGCGCGCCTGACGCTGCGAGAGCACAGCGACGACGTGAAGCTGTTTGGATCGCGCGCGCTCACGCGCGAGCCAGGCGCGCAGCGCCGGCGCAGCGAAGACATACCAGGGGGAAGACTTCATAAATCCGTGCGAGCAGCGATCCTGTGCACTTGCTGAGCTCCACTAGGTAGAGGCTCGGCATGACGACGACCGCATCCGAAATCGAGCTGAAGGCGCGCGAGGCCAATCCGCTCACCAGTGCTCTGCTTACAGACTTCTATCAACTGACTATGCTTCAGGGGTACTTCGAGCAGGAGATGGAAGAAACCGCCGTGTTCGAGCTGTTCGTGCGCGAGCTGCCTACCGAGCGAAATTTTTTGATCGTCGCCGGTCTTGAGCAGGCGTTGGAATATCTGGAGGGCCTGCACTTTAGCGCACAGGAACTTAAGTGGCTTAGCGACCGCTTCAGCAAGCCGTTTGTCGAATACCTGTCGCGCCTTCGGTTCTCGGGGGACGTACATGCGATACCGGAAGGAACGGTGGTGTTTCCGAACCAGCCATTGTTGCGGATCACGGCGCCACTGCCGCAAGCGCAGTTCGTGGAGTCTCGCCTCATCAATCTGGTCAACTTGCAAACCCTGATCGCCTCCAAAGCGGCTCGTTGCGTTATCGCGGCTCCCAACAAGCTCTTGGTGGATTTCGGGTTTCGTCGCGCCCATGGAGCGGAAGCAGGCCTTCTGGCCGCCCGTGCCGCCTATCTCGCAGGTATGGACGGCACCGCCACGGTGCTCGCCGCTCCCCTGTTTGCCATACCGCTGTTTGGAACCATGGCCCACTCTTTCGTGCAGGCACATGAGGATGAGCGTATGGCGTTCGAACACTTCGCCCACGCCCAACCCGATAACGTCCTGTTGTTGATCGACACCTACGACACCGAAGCTGCGGCCCACAAAGTCGTCGGCCTTGCAGCGCGTCTCTCCCAGGCGGGTATACGCATTAAAGGCGTGCGCATCGACAGCGGCGACTTGGCCGACCATGCGCGAAAGGTCAGGGCGATTTTGGACGATGGCGGATGCCCGGAGGTCACCATCTTCGCCAGCGGCAACCTGGATGAGCACGCGCTGGAAAGACTGGTCAAAGATGGGGCACCGATAGACGGTTTCGGGATCGGGACGCGGCTCGATACCTGTGCCGACAGACCCTATTTGGACTGTGCGTATAAGCTTCAAGAGTACGCCGGGCGCCCGAGACGAAAATATTCCGAGGAAAAGGCCACCTGGCCCGGCCGCAAACAGGTATATCGCCATTTTGACCAGCGAGGCCGCCTGCGGCAGGACTTGTTGACGGTGGAAACCGACCTTAAGCCCGGCAAGCCACTCGTCAAGCTCGTGATGCAAGGAGGCAAGCGTATAGCCGCACCAGAACCGCTCGCTCAGATCCGTGAGCGCTGTGCCATGGAAATCTCTTGCCTGCCGGAGCCCTTACGTAGTCTAGATTCGCCGGCGCCTTACCCGGTCATCGTTTCCGAAGCATTGCAACACCTGGCGGCCTCTGTCGATGCAAACCGATAGCCAAAAACCCATCGGGCGGGGTAGTTCTCGCCCGGATCCTGTCAAGGATAAACCAGATCAGGGTTGCTGGGTGGTTCGGAAGTCTCCTTCGGCGTTTGCACGGTTTCGGGCTCGGTCGTTTCTTTATCTCGCACTACGGTCTTGGCTTGTTCGATCTTCAGCTTATCCCAAGCCGCGATGACTGCTTTGAGCTGTTCCACTGTGGACTGCGCCGGTTCCTGTTTCTTCTGCTCTTGCTCCTCGGCCTGTTCAACGAGCGACTCCAAGAATTGTTCCGAGTCCGCGATCTCCTTGAGTTTCTGCGCTAGCTCCTTAAGTCCGCCAGCCTCCTCAGGAGCCTCCGGCGACAAACCGAAAGCCTCTGCCCGCAGCCGATCACGCTCCCACTCGGGCACCCAGATCGCGCTATCGTCTACGATTTTGCCTTTCTCAAAGACGATCACGCGCGGACCATTCCCCACCGCTCGATACCAACTCGGCGGCTTACCGGAAAGTTGGGTGGAGCCCGACACCGGGTTTACCCATTGATACATGCGCGCTTGGGAGAGCGGCGCCAGTAGCGCCAGAATCAACAACAGCCCGACTCTCATGACCCTACCCCGCAGCTAAAGCACTGATAGCTATAATAGCAAATACTTGGCTGGAGCGGCCTGACTCAGGGGACCAAAATGCGTTCGCGCAATCGCTTTTTTTTGCCACACACATCGAGTTTATGCCTTTTTCCATAGCCCCATCCGTTCGGGATCAACGGGTCCGATGTGGGCGCCCACAGAGCAAGCCGCCATGTACGAAGCTCTAAGCGCCCTTCAGGATGGCGTCACCGTGATTACCAGCACCCGCCGGCTCGCGCGCACGCTGGGACGCCAGCATGATCGTTGGCAGGCGCAACGCGGGCGTCGCGCTTGGCCCAGCGCCCGCGCTTGGCAATGGTCGGATTGGCTGGAGCAGCTTTGGCTGTCGATGCACCTCTCCGAGCCTGGCGAAAGCCCCATGCTACTGAATCGGTTGCAAGAACACGCGCTCTGGGAGCAAGCGATCCGAGACACACCCGAAGCGCGGGAATTGCTGCAGCCTAGCGATATCGCCCGTGCCGCCCACACGGCCTGGCAGGTGTTACACGCCTTCGAGATTTCGCTGGAATCACCCCACTGGCGGCGCAGCCCCGATTCACGCGCCTTCGCCGTTTGGAGCAAACGATACGCATCGGCCTCGGCCAACGGCGGTTTTCTGGACCATGCCCGATTGCCCACGGTGATCGCAGAGTCGATCTCGCAGGGCCGTTTCCCGGTGCCACCGGCGGTTTTATTCGTGGGTTTCGATGAGTGGGATAAGCAACAGCAACATCTGGTGGAGAGCCTGCGGGCGAGCGGCTGCGTGCTCCGCCAAAGCGTGCCTCGCGAGCAGGGGAAACATGCGGTGCGGACGGCGTTCGCAGACGCTTATGAAGAAGTCAGCGCGGCCGCCGTTTGGATCGGCAATCGGCTCCAGCGCCAATCCGAGCAGGTGGTCGGCGTTGCGCTCGCGGGCTTGGACAGCTACCGCCCCGTGATCCGCTCTTGTTTTGAAGACATCCTCGAGCCCGGGGCGATTTTGCCGGAGGCGTTTGGCGAAGGATCCTGCTTTGATATATCCCTAGGACGCGTGCTGGTCGACTATCCGCTGGTTCAAACCGCCCTGCAGGTGCTGGCGCTGGTCCATGAGCCCCAAGCTCTAGGGGAGATGGGATCGCTGCTGCGATCACCGCACATCGGCGGCGCTGAACGCGAAATGACCCAGCGCGCCCTGCTCGATGGCCAACTGCTTAAAAGGGGGCAAGCAAGGGTCGCCCTGGATAGCGTTCGCCGTCTCGCCGGGGGCCAACAAACCCAAGCCTACCACTGCCCTATACTGGGACAGGCCTTGGAGGACCTGCAGCAGCAGGCGAGCCGCCTCCCTTTACACCAACCCGCGGCGGCTTGGGCTATGGCTTTCTCTCAGCTCCTGCACAGCCTGGGATGGCCGGGTGAACGCGCCCTTTCCAGCGACGAATATCAAACCGCTCAAGCCTGGGATAAATTGCTGCAGGAGTTTGCCTCTTTGTCCTGCGTGCTGCCCCAACTGACTTATGGGGAGGCTTTGCAACAGTTGCGCCGCGCCGCGCGGGGACGGGCCTATCAAGCAGAGGCCCCGGAGGTGCCGATCCAGATCATGGACATCGGCGAGGTCCATGGAATGCGTTTTGACGCCCTTTGGGTGTTGGGGTTGCACGATGAACGCTGGCCGCCTGCGGCAGAGCCCATGCCTTTTATCCCTATGCCCTTACAACAGCAGGCGGGGATCCCGGGGACCAGCGCGGGGCAGGTGCTGGCGAGAGCCGTTGCCACCACCGAACGGCTCATTGGGTGTGCCCCCGAGGTGGTGCTGAGCTACCCGCAGCGCGAGGGCGACCAGCGCCTCGCTGCGAGTCCCCTGATCAACCCCATTCCGGCGATCAGCGTTAAGGAGCTTCTTAATCCCTGGCCCGAGGCATATGCACGGCAGATTTGGCGCCATGCACGCCTGGACCACCTCCATGATACCAGCGCACCGCCTCTCGCCCTCCACACGCGTGCGCGTGGTGGGGCGGGTGTTATCAGGGAACAAGCCCGCTGTCCCTTTCGGGCTTTTGCCATTTACCGGCTAGGCGCTCGGCCTTTGGGAGAAGGCGTGCCTGGCTTAGACCGCGCGCAACGGGGCGCACTGATACACCAGGTACTGCAGGATCTCTGGTCTGCGCTCGCATCCCAGGCGGCGCTGCGGCGCCTTTCGAAACCTGAGCTCACTCGCCTCACGCGCGAGGCCGTCAAACAGGCCCTAGAAGATGCCGGGCTTGGCGAGAGATTCGGCAAGCTGGAAGGGGAACGCTTGATCGCTCTGATCCAAGAATGGCTCGAGGTGGAGCGCGCTCGCGCCCCTTTCGAGGTGTTGGCTACGGAAGCGAGGCGCGAATTCACGATTGGGGGTTTGACCCTGGAGCTGCACATCGATCGCATAGACCGCTTGAGCGACGGCCATCTCGCGGTGATCGACTACAAGACCGGCGATGCCGCCATCGAAGCTTGGTTCGAGGAAAGGCCAGAAGAACCACAGTTGCCTTTATATGCCCTGGTGCTCGGGGATGATTGTGCCATGCTCGCCTTCGCCAAGCTGAAACGGGGCCAATGCAGTTACCTCGGACTGTGCGCCGCGCAAGAGGCGGGCCCGGGATTGGCTGCCTTGCAGGGTTCCAAGTGGGCAAACCGGCATCCGAGCTGGGAGGGGCTGCTTGCGACCTGGCGCGCCCACATCGAAAGCCTGGCGGCGGAGTTTCGCTTAGGCAACGCCCGGGTCGCCCCCAAAAATGGACCCGAGACCTGCCGTACCTGCGCTCTGCCGGGGCTTTGCCGCATCGCCGAGATCAACGCCACAGATCCTCAAAGCTCTAATGACTGAGCCACCCGATGCCGACCAGCGGTCCTTGGCGCTAGCACCCGCCACTTCGTTTATCGTCCGTGCCCCTGCCGGTTCAGGCAAGACCGAGCTTCTCACCCAGCGTTTCCTGTCTCTGCTCGGCCATGTACAGCGTCCCGAAGAGGTCCTAGCCATCACCTTCACCCAAAAGGCGGCAGCGGAAATGCGCAGCCGCATCCGAGATGCGCTCAACGATGCCCGCGCACCAACGAAGCCTGGCGAGCCCCACGTTGAGCGGCGCCGGGTCTTAGCCGCACGGGTGTTGCAGCGGGACAAGGAGCATGGCTGGGAACTGGAGCTCAACCCGAATCGCTTAAGGATCCAGACCATAGACGCGCTCTGCGCGTGGCTCACGCGGCGCCTGCCACTGCTTTCTGGTTTTGGCATGCAGCCGCAAATTCTGGAGGATGCTGCCGCCCTCTATCGCGCCGCCGCGCGCAATACCCTGGCCGAGCTCGAGTCAGGAGAAGCTTGGTCTGAGCCCATCGCCAAGCTGCTGCAACACCTGGACAACGATTTGCCACGCCTCGAAGACCTGCTCACGGAAATGCTCAGTCGGCGTGATCAATGGATCCGCCATCTCGGGGCCGCATCGGAACGCACCCTGCTGGAGGAAGCGCTCAAAGAGGAGATCTGCTTGGCCTTGCGAAGAGCCAAGGCGGCCGTACCGCCGGCGAGCAAGGCCGCTATCGTGGAAGTCGCCCAATACGCGGCCGCGAACCTGCAATCCTGTGATTCGCCCGTTCCCATCACCACCCGTGTTGCGCTTACCGAGCTGCCACCCTTGGAAACCGAAGCGCTTCCCCAGTGGCGCGGCATCGCCGCCTTGCTGCTTACCAACGAGGGGCGATGGAGGCGGAGTGTCAGGGTCCAGGATGGCTTTCCGGCGTCTGGTTTCGGCACCGAAGCCGACAGGGCAGGCAAGACAAAAGACAAAATAAGCGCGCTGCTGGAAGAGCTCAGTGCCCAGGGGGCCGAGCCTTTGAGGCGCGCGCTGGAAGCCTTAAGGCGCTTGCCGCCAGCGACCTACGCCGATAGCCAATGGATGACGACCCAGGCTTTGTTTGAATTGCTGCGCCTTGGCCTAGCGCATCTTGCGCTGGTGTTTGGGGAGCAAAAGAAGGTCGATTTTGCGCAACTCGCCCTGGCCGCTCTCAGGGCGCTGGGAGAGCCCGAGGCGCCCACGGACCTGGCGCTCGCCTTGGATCACCGCATCAGCCATCTGCTGGTGGACGAATTTCAGGACACCTCGTATAGCCAATTCGAGCTGCTTCAGCGCTTGACCGCGGGATGGGAGAACGGGGATGGGCGTACCCTGTTCCTGGTCGGCGACCCGATGCAGTCGATCTATCGCTTCCGCGAAGCCGAGGTGGGCTTATTCCTCAACGCTTGGGAACAACAGCGCCTGGGCCAAGTGTCCCTGGTGCCGCTCGAGCTTTCGGCTAACTTCCGTTCCAGCGAGGGCATAGTGAATTGGGTCAACCACTGCTTTGATCAGGTCATGGCCGCTAGCCGTGTCGGCGATGATGCGCCCGTACCCTATACCCCCAGCGTGCCAACGCACTCCTTAGAGAACGACGGAGTCAGCATTCATCCGTTTTTTGCTGAGGACTATTGGGGCGAAGCCCAGAGGGTGCTGACTCTGGTTAAGGAGGCACGCAAGCGGGGTGAAAGCGTCGCGGTGCTCGCGCGCGCGCGCCCGCATCTGCGCGAGGTGGTGGCCTCCTTGAGCGCGGCAGGCCTGCGCTATCAAGCCACGGAAATCGCCGCCTTGGCAGACCGTCCGGTGATTCAAGACTTGACGGCGTTGACCTTAGCCCTGTTGCATCCGGCGGATCGGATCGCCTGGCTCTCGGTGCTGAGGGCGCCGTGGTGTGGTCTCAGCCTCGCCGATCTGCACGCCCTGGCGGCTCACGACCATCGGCGGTGTCTGTGGGACGTGCTTGGCGAGGCCGAGCTTCAACCGCAGATCAGCGCCGATGGTCAAGAACGGCTGCGGCGCCTGCGGGTGGTTTTCCAAGCGGCTTTCGCCAAACGGCGCAGGGATCCTTTGCGGCGCTGGGTGGAGGGGACATGGCTGGCGCTAGGGGGCCCGGCCTCCATCACCGAAGAAACCGATTTTCTCAATGTGCGCGCGTTCTTTGAAAAATTGGCTGCTCTGGAGCAGGGCGCAGACCTACCGCAGTGGCAGCGGCTGGGGGCGCTTGTCGGCGCCGCATTCGCGGCCCCGGATAGCCAAGCCGATCCGATGCTGCAGCTCATGACCATACACAAAGCCAAGGGCCTCGAGTTCGACACCGTGCTCGTCCTGGGTCTAGGTCGCAGCACGCGCAGGGACCAGGAACGTTTACTTCTGTGGATGGAACGTCCGCGGGCAAACGACCGCAACGATCTGCTGCTCGCCCTGATCCCGGAAATGCCGCGCACAGGGAAAGAGGAGATTTACCCCTATTTAAAGCGCATGACGCGCGCGCAGATGTTGGCCGAACAAAAGCGGCTGTTGTACGTAGCCGTCACCCGAGCCCGGCGGCAGCTTCATCTGATCGGCCGTGTCGCGACCCGCGCTGTCGCGGGCCAGCTCGTGCCCCAGCGTCCTCAGCCTGGAACGCTGCTGCATGATTTGTGGCCCGTGGTTGAAATCCAATTTTGCCGGTCTTTGAACGCGCAGGGCCCCCAGGCAGAGCCGATTTCAATTCCTGATCCCCTGCAGGGTGTGAGGCGCCTCAGCCTCGACTGGGCGCTGCCGCCACCTCCCGCACCCATCCGGGGATCACGGCAGAGCGCAATCCATGCCCAGAGCGCCATCGAATTCCGCTGGGCGGGAGCTACCGCTCGGCAGGTGGGAACCGTAGTACACCGTCTCCTGCAGGCCATTGCCGCTGAGGGCGCTGGGGACATTCATTCGCCCAGGGTGCAGATCTCCATCGCCCGGTCGCTGACGACGCTAGGAGTTCCCAGCGATGCCCTACAAGGGGCTGTGGACAAAGTGCTGGGCGCTCTTTCCAATACCTTGGCGGACCCACGGGGGCGCTGGATCCTAAGCCCGGAGCACCAAGACGCCCATAACGAATACGCCTTAGGGGGTGTGCTGGGGAATGAGATCATCCACGCGGTCATCGATCGCACCTTCATCGACCAGCAGGGGACTCGCTGGATCATCGACTACAAGACCGGCACACACCTCGGTGCCGATCCAGCGGCGTTTGTCGACAACGAACAGCGGCGCTACCAAGGCCAACTCGAGCGCTACGCGGCCCTGATGGGCGGGCTGGAACAGCGCCCGATCCGGCTCGGCCTTTATTTTCCGCTACTCACGGCCTGGCGCGAATGGGAGCCCGCCGGGACGTCGTGATACCGGCCGTGGTTAAAAATACGCTCTGCCGCAAGGCGGTGCGGCTGTTGCTCTTGTTTCTCACGGGGCCATGGACCGATAAGGCCTGGGCCGCATTGTCCGCTTTAGCCTCAAGCCTCGGTAACCATGGATGTAGTAGTCATATTTGACCGCCACCAAATGGTCGCCGATTAGCCTGAACGTAATGACATCCGGCTTATTATAGCGGCGTCCGTTGTCGAAGCCGGTCAGGGTGATGGTCGCGGTTTTGCCCCGGCTTTCTTTCCAAACGCCTGTCTCTTCGATAGGGTCATTGTTAAAGTAATCATGGATGAATCTCACGCCCCCATCGGGTTGCAGATGGATCGTCATTCGCGATCCCAGCCCGGTCCCAGCCGGGGGTATAAGCAGGTAGCTGCCCGCAAAGGGGGATGGTCTGTTTATTCTTATGGCCGGCATAGAGGGAGGCGAGTGGGCTTGCTTTACCTGCCCCGCACAAGCTGTTAAGGCGCTTAATAAGGTTAAGCCCAGCGCGAGCGCCCGAAGAGTATGACTCATAAGATGGGGACACACTCAGCCATCCGCAGGCAGTAGGGTAAGCATGATGGAGTGGACACGAACTTGAGTGGTTGTTCAAAGAATAGCATACACGCCAACACATGTGACGCAGCCGACGGTGTGGCGGCTCGCAGATGCATCAAAATAAGGGAGAGAGAGCACTGGAGAGCGGCGTAGGTGTTGGCAAAATCGGCAGCCAGGTCTTCGGTTTCCAAACGGCCTGATTGCCAACTAAAACCCCATCCAATCCGGTTCATCTCCCTGAGCCGACCCTCCCCTTGACCCGCGCTCGCGCGAGACGGCAAACTGCCTCGACATTTAGCGGTATGGGCGGATGAATGGCACGAAAAACTCCCCAATGCTAGGCCGAGTACCGGCGTGTTTGATCACTCACTGGTCACGCGATACATTACCACTTGATGAAAAAGGGCGTGTGTTTTTCCTAGCGCGGCCTCTGGCCGCAACCAAAATGCCAAACGAAACTTCTTTGCCAAATGCAAAGAAGTCACGGTGAAAGAAGCTATTCTCCGTTTCTCGACGGTTTCAATCGAACGGCGAGCGGGCTATGAAGCTCACGGTAAAGATAAAAGTCATCGGCGCTCTGGCGGTTATCCTGCTGATCGGGATTCTGGCGATGCTGTTCATCCTTCGTGACCCAATCGAAGCTGAACAAGGCGATCGCCTTAGCCAATTTGGAGGCGGAGGGTGCCGAAATCGGTTTCTGGACCGCGAATTATCAGCGCCTGCAAGACCCTGCCTTCGAACGAGAGATCGATGATAAGTCCGCTCACTTTGCGGAGAGATTGGCTGATTTCGAAAGCTACGATCTGACGGACAAGGAACGCGGCTTCGCTCGGGTCATTCGCGAAGTTTTCGAGAGAACAATAATCGAGGTCCGCAAAGTCATCGCGCTCGAAGATGCACTGAACCAGCAACGTGAGAGATTCATCGTCTTGCGCGTCAGTATGGACGATATGCTTGACGAGGAGATTCAGCCCCTGGCGCGGCAACATCTGGAAGTGCCGCAGCAGGAAGCGGAAGCGGCGGCGGGGCGCGCGGTTAGCGCGATTCGCCTTTTGATTCCGCTCTACGTCGTATGCGCGCTGGTTATTGCAGTATTCCTGATCCGCTCGATCATCGGTCCGTTGAGCAAGCTGAAGGTGGGAACCACGGCCATCACCGCCGGCGACTTGCAGCACCGTATCGATGTGCGCGGCGCGGACGAGTTCAGCGAGCTCGCCGGCCGGTTCAACACCATGGTGGCTGAGTTGCAGGCGAGCACCGTTTCCAGGGTGGCGCTCGAACGGAGTGAACGCAAGCTACGGGCGACAGTAGCCGATCTGCGCCGTGAAATCGTGGAACGCGAGCACGCACAAGCGGAGCAAGTCAAGCTCCAGGCCGCGTTGCACCGCTCCGAGACGATGTCGGCGATGGGTGCATTGATCGCCGGTGTGGCGCACGAGGTACGCAACCCGCTGTTCGGTATTTCCTCGAACATGGATGCGATGGACGCGCGTTTCGCCGGACGTGAGGAGCACCAGCGATATAGCAAGGCCTTACGGGTGGAAGTCAACCGTTTGGGCAGGCTGATGGCGGATCTCCTGGAATACGGCAAGCCCACCGCAGCGGAAATGCTTCCCGCGTCCCTAAGCGAGCTCATTACCGAAGCCGTGGAACTGTGCGCGCCGAGTGCGCAACGCGCCAAAGTCGCACTCGTGTCGCGCATTCAAAGCGATATCCCGTTCGTTCGCATGGACCGTTCGCGCCTGCTCCAGGTATTTAGGAATCTTCTAGAGAATGCGATCCAACATGCGCCGGAGCACTCGGATGTTTGCATCAGCGCTGAATGCACCGACGATAATCGGATCGCCTGCTCGATCGCGGACTCAGGGCCGGGATTTGCGGCGGAGGACCTCGAGCGCATCTTCGATCCCTTTTTCACTCGCCGCCGGGGAGGCACGGGCCTGGGTTTGTCTATCGTCATGCGCATCGTTGACGATCACGGTGGCACTGCGCGCGCCGACAACAGGCAACAGGGCGGGGCGGTAGTAACAGTATTCCTTCCCGCCGCCCGTCAGGAACTCAAGCAATCAGCGTGATCCGCGCAAGCGCCGCTACAATCCGAATTATTAGGGGTGTTCGTTGGCGAAGAACAGAGTAATCGTAGTCGACGACGATCGCGTAATACGCTTCGGCATACGCGACTTCCTCGAGCAGCAGGGTTACCTGGTGGAAGAGGCGGAGACGTGCCAGACCTCAGAAAGCATTTCGCGCCTTTCGCCCCGATGCCGCCATCATTGACCATGTGCTTCCCGACGGCAATGCGCTCGACTTATTGGCGCGGCTTAAGGAAACAGATCCCACCGTCCCGTTGCTCATCCTCACCGGGCATGGTTCAATCGAACTCGCGGTGCGCGCGGTCAAGGAGGGCGCTGAGCAATTCCTCACCAAGCCCATCGAATTGCCGGCGCTTGACGCGATCCTCCGCCGCTCGTTGGAGAACAAGCGCATACGTCAGAAGCAATTGGTCGGGAAGGCGCGTGAAGCACGCAGCGCGATTGATCCCTTCCTTGGCGAGAGCGCGGCGATCCGCGAGCTGAAAGCCCAGGCGCACAAGGTGCTCGCCACTGAGAGCCCGATTCTGATCCAGGGCGAGACCGGTACCGGCAAAGGCATGCTCGCCGCATGGCTGCACGCCAATGGCCCACGCGCAGATGAACCTTTTGTCGATCTCAATTGCGCCGGGCTCGCGCGCGAATTTCTGGAGACGGAGTTGTTCGGCCACGAGAAAGGAGCGTTCACCGGCGCGGTAGCGAGCAAGATCGGTCTGTTCGAAGTGGCGCAACACGGCACGGTCTTCCTGGACGAAATCGGCGACGTCGATCCGCAGGTTCAGCCCAAGCTGCTCAAGGTACTGGAGGAGAAACGATTCCGCCGACTGGGAAACGTGCACTTAAGTCGCCCTCTGCTCAGTAATTTTGACCCGAGCAGGTCTTGGTCTTTAGGTTGTAGTTACCGCAGTTCAGCGGCGGGCGCCAATCGGCAATGAGGTCCTTGCTATCCGGTAGATAATCTGAGGCGCGTGAAGAATCAGAACATACGTTAAGCGTGTGTTCTTTTCACGACTTTCCGCCGCTTCTGCTCCACGGCGGATCCGCAGTCGTTTGGCCCGTGACCAACGGTCCTGGCCTGGAAACCGTAGGATTCTGCTTCAACGCCCGAGCGTTCGCGCGCTTTCTCGCCGATCATGATTTGGCCGCCGGGGGATCGCACTCGCTGCAACTGCCGGAGCTCGTCCGTTACGTACCACGGAAGCGCGCACTCCTTCGCTATGAGACGCAGCGACGGACTTATATCAAATGCTACGAGCCAGGCCGAAACGAGCAGGCAGCAGCCAACCTGTCACTGCTGACCCGGGCTGACGGATTAGGGTTCGGAGTCCCGCGGTTGATCGCGCACGACCAGCGCTTGCGCGCAGTGGTCATGAGCGAGGTGCTGGGGGTACCGCTTACGGCGCTGATGGACGGCGTGTCGCCGGACATTTATGCGGCCGTCGGCCGTGCGCTTGCGCGTCTCCATGCAAGCGATCTCAAGCTAGCCGGATCCTGGACTCCGGAAAGGCTTGTTGCGGCGCTCAAGAAGGCGATGGCCGATGTTGATTTGGCCCTGCCCTCGCTCACGCCTCGATTGCACGAGCTTCTGGAACGGATCTTCGAGCGCGAACACCGATTCTCCTTCGATGAGTGAGCACCGATCCACGGCAATCTGTTCGGTGACCAAATACTCATCGATTCGGATCGAGTCGGAATCGTGGACTGGGATGATCTGGGCATCGGAGATCCGCTACATGACATCGGCCGGCTGGTCGCGCATCTGATCTATATATCGCCCCGAGACAAGACGCCGGAGAGCAGGGTAAAAGAGCATCTGAACGCCATGATGGTAGCCTACGAGCAGCAAACCGAACGCGGTCTGGCATGGGATAGGCTGCGCTGGCACGTCGCTGTCGCCCTGCTCATGCGCGCCAAGATCTCTGCGCTGCGGATGCTGCCGATCGGATGGATGGCAGATATCGTGATGGCGATCGGCGAGGCGGATCGCATCTTGTCGGGAGAAGACGGATGGCTGCCCGCCTGAAGGTTCTTTTTACCGGCTACGCGCCGGTGCATTTCCTGTGTTTCCGGCCGCTGTACGATCGCCTGCGCGCGTTGCCGGAAGTTGAGCTGTTCCTGTCCGGGGGCTTGAGGCGCTCGACGCCCAGCGGATATGCATACGATGGAGCGACGCTGTACAAGCCGTTTGCCATCCCCGAGGGCCGCATATTGCCTGTCGAGGCACTGCAGCGGCGCCGTTTCGACGTATTGTTCTCCGCGAATAAACGCATCATTGCACCGTCGGAAAACTTCGGCGCGAAGGTCCAGATCTTTCACGGGGTGTCGTTCCGCAATCGCGGCGTCCGGCCGGAAAACCTCGCCTATGATTTCTTGTTTGTCATCGGCCCGTATATGCGACGCAAGTTCATCGAGACCGGCATACTGTCGGAGAATGACCCGCTCGCGGCCGCCATAGGATTTCCGAAGACCGATCCGCTGCTCGACGGGACATTGGACAGGCAGGCGTCGCTCCGCGGATTCGGTCTCGACGGACGACGGCCCGTGCTGTTGTACGCCCCGACCGGCGAAGCTTGTAACTCGCTCGAAACAATGGGTGAAGAAGTGATCCGGCGGCTGGCCGGTAGTGGCCGCTATGATCTGCTGATCAAGCCGCACGATCATCCGAAAAACAACGACGTCGACTGGTACGCGAGGCTCGCGCCGTTCGAGGACGCTCATACCAGGGTCGTGCGCGACCTTGACGTCGTTCCGCTGCTCGGGAGCGCGGATCTGCTGATCACCGACGCATCCTCGGTCGCCAACGAGTTCGCGTTGCTGAACCGCCCCATCGTGTTCCTCGATGTCCCTGAGCTGTTTCGCCGTTCCCGGGAAGCGGGGGCGCAACTCGATCTCCAAACCTGGGGCCGCCGCGGGGGCATCGTCGTTGAACAGCCCGCGGATGTTGAGGAAGCCGTGGCAAGCGGCCTGGCGATGCCGGAGCGCGGCGCGGAGATCCGCGCAGAGATCGCGCGCGACCTCTTCTACAATCCGGGTCGGGCAACCGACGCCGCGTTTGCCTGGTTCAGCGAACAATTTCTGGGGAGTGGTGCGGAACGAAACGCGAGCCTTGGCCAGCCTAAGAGACGCACGGCCGCAGGGGCCGTGGATCCCATTGCATCGCCGCGTTTGGCACGCCCGGCCGGCGGACCGAAGAGGATCGCCTACTACCTGAGGCAGTGCGGCAACCGGCACTACTTCGCGGCGCTGAAACCGTATCTCGATCACTATCTGCGGCTTAGCGAGCACGAGAACCGCATCGTCGTGCGCAGCCTTGCGCCCGGTTACAATGACATCCCCGAATATGCGGGCTACACGTCGCTGTTCACCACCGATTACGATCTCGATGCCTACGACCTGGTATTAACGCCTACCTTCCTGCGCGAGGAAGAGCGATGCGCGCGCGCCGTGCAGGTTTTTCATGGCATGTCGGATAAGCCGTTTACCTACGAGAGGGGTTTCAGCGCCTACCTCCTTTGCCTGTGCTTGGGCCAGCGGCAGATCGATCGATTGCTGGCATATCCGCACAACCGCGGGATCAGGCTGGCCATGGCCGGATATCCAAAGTTCGACACCGTCCCGGCCGCGCCCAGGCTGTTTGCGAACGGCAAGAAAACTTTGATCTATTGTTCCACCTGGCGAAAAGGCGGTTTAAGCTCGGTGCAGAGGTTCCTTGGCGATTCGGACGCCGTTTCGCAAGTCGCCAGTAAGTACAACGTGATCGTCAAACCGCATCCCAACCTCTTCAACCCCGAGCGCCCTTACTATGAGCACAGCATCATCGATGGGCTGGAGCGGATCCGCGGCATCAAGCTGATCCGTTCCGGCAATGTGATGCCTTGGTTTGCGCAAGCCGATCTGTTCCTTGGCGACGTGTCGGCATCCGGCTACGAGTGGTTGTACTTCAATCGGCCAATGCTGTTCTTGAATCCGAGGCCTGGCGCGTTGCAGCGCAGCTCTAAGGTCGACGCGTTAACCTACCTCTGGCAATGCGGCGATGTCTGCGTGGATTTGCGGGAGATCATACCCGCGATCGAAAGAAACCTGCGCGACGATCGCTACAGCGAAACGCGCGAATCCGTGCTGCATTACAGCGTCTTCAATCCGCGCGATGGCGAAGCTACGCGCCGCGGCGTGGCTCAGATTAATGCGCTTCTTGAGACGGATCGCTACGTCAATCTCCACAGCGCCGTTGGCGACAGATACAGATGAGGAAGCCATTCATGGGTACCCTAAACGAAGTAGTGGATTCGATCATGAGGGATGTCGGTCACGAGGTTTCGCGCGCGCAGATCGAACAAGTCGCCTCGGAAGTGGCGGCGCAATTCGAAGATGCCAGAATCACCGCCTACATTCCAATTATCATGGACCGCATGATCCGCGTGCGCTTCCAGGAACAAATGCGCCGCCCGGCCGCGTAGATCGGAATCGCGCCCGCCGCACTTTTTTTCAGTGTGGCGCACGCATGGAATGCGCTTATGGGTGACGCGTTCCGCTCCTTCCAGTGATTGACCGTGAAATGGCTGCTTTTCTTCTGTCTGCTGCCCACTGCGCTCTGCGCGCAGGAGATGAACGCTCGAGGACGGTATCGAATTCCGTTCAGAGAGTGGCTGGTTCCGCCTGAAACCCACCGGACGCTTGCACGTCGACGCAGCGATCTTTGACGACGACAACACGCCGTTGAACGATGGCGCCGAAGTGAGGCGTGCGAGGCTCGGCGCCGCGCTCACACTGTTTCGGGACTTCACGCTCAAGTACCAGTATGACTTCGTAGACGAAGGGCGCGTGCTGGACGCGTCGCTCACCTATGAAGGCCTGGAGCCCCTGGAGATTGAGATTGGCCAGTTCAAAGAACCATTCAGCCTCGAGGAAATGACCAGCTCAAATAACATCACTTTCATGGAACGGGCGCTGCCAAACGAATTCGCGGGCGGCTATAACACCGGGATTGCAGTCTCGACCCACGGCGCGAATTGGAGCGCGGCGGGCGGCCTGTTCGGAGATCGAATCATCAAAGACGTTTTCGGCGCCGGCGATGAGGACCTGTCCGTCACCGGCCGATTCACTTACGCGCCGCTGCACGAAGAAAACCGGGTATGGTACCTTGGCGTCAGCGCAAGCCGCCGCGAAGTCGATGAGGGCGGGCGGGTGCGATTCGCGACAGATCCCGAATCTGCCGTGGCGGAGGTAAACCTCGTAAGCACGGCTCTATACGGGACGTCGAACAGTATTACGTGGGTGGCCTGGAAGCGGCGTACGTCAAAGGTCCTGTTTCGCTCCAGGGTGAATACATTCACAGCGCGCTCGATCGGGAAGGCGGTCGCGGCGATCTCGACTTCTCCGGGGGGTACGCCTATATGAGCTGGTTTCTGACCGGCGAGACACGGCCATATCGCGTTAAGCGCGGGAGCTTCGGGCGGGTTGAACCAAACCGCGCAACTGGCGCGTTCGAACTCGCGCTGCGTTATAGCATCCTGGACTTGAATGATGGTTCCGTTAGTGGCGGCACGGAAGAAAATGTGACCCTCGGAGTCAATTGGTACTACGGGCGCAATGTTCGCCTCATGACCAACCTCATGCATGTGGACACCGACTCGAAAGGTGGCAGTGAAGACGTGAACATCCTGCAGTTGCGCGCGCAGGTTTACTTCTGATGCTATTTTCGGCCCGCGTATGGCCGGCAGCGTGCGCTCGACGCGATCGCTGGCGGGCGAAGTGCTGAAAACGATCGTGCTGGAGCTTCACTTGCGGGAGAAGCAATGAGGCCGTGATGGACGGGGCGGCGTCTACTCAGGCGCGATCTCGCCGTCTGGTTCGTCATCGCGATGGCAGCGCTCGCCTTGGCGCCGTGCCTTCTTTTCGAACCGCGGACGCTGCGAGCGTAGGCTGTCGAGCCTAGGATCATGCTGCCTGCGGCCTGGCCGACTTGAAGGCGGCGGCCAGCTCGAGGTTGACAGCTGCCCAGATCCCACTGCTCGGCCGGTGGAAAAAAACCGTTGCTATTATGGCATTAGCAACAAACGTCGCCGCTTCTAACGGGCGCAATGGACTGGGTATCACCCACCCATCTCGCTCCCGCGGCTGGCATTTTGTGTAGGGTGGCTTTCGGGCTCCTCACCGGTAACTTGGTAAATCACATACTCACATAGGTTAAGTGCATATTCGCCGACCCGCTCCAACGACCGGGTCGATAGCACTACATTGATGACTTGCCCCACGTTACGCGCGTCTTCCATCAAGAATGTGCTGAGCCGCCGCAAACAACACCTTGCAGTTGCATAAATTTCTGCTGTAGTGCGCAAAAAGTGGCTTGAAGACGGGGGGTTGGTCGAGTTTTGTGCTGTCCTCTGGATGTCACCGTGGGTGACATCGAGCGGTTCAGAAAA
>Ga0187893_10001483_pt1 | contig 56056 bp, 64 predicted proteins | sample MA1701074metaG_FD_139574 | JGI IMG/M metagenome (GOLD analysis project Ga0187893, IMG submission 139574) | White microbial mat communities from a basaltic lava cave in the Kipuka Kanohina Cave System on the Island of Hawaii, USA - MA170107-4 metaG ...
ACAAGGCTTCTAGCTCCCGGTATAATGGCTCCATATACATTCATAGAACAGCCATTATATCTTGATTTGTCTTTCCTTCTCATACTTCATAGGTGTTACCCATGTGTATGAACCTGGACAGTTGTGTTATGGAAAAACCCAAGAAAAAGCTCCTTGTCCTCGTACGTGAAGTCATCCAGCGAAAACACTACTCAAAGCGCACTGAGGAAGCTTATACCTACTGGATCAAGCGATACATCTTTTTCCACAACCGATAGCTCTTGCGGGCTTGTTCTTTGACTTCTTTCGGTAGATCTCTGAAACAAGAGATGAAATCCTCCGTGAGTTGAGACTTCACAGTTGGTCAATTCCAATTTTTCTAGTTTTTCCCGCTTTGATGTCTTCACGTACCTTTTCAGCAATTTTAGAGAGTTTGTGTTGAGACTTTGCAAATGCCTTGTCCCACCTTTTTTCGTCTTCAATTTCCTCAAGAATAATTTGGGCTAAGCTATCCTGGTCTTTTTTGGGAAGCTTTTGAATCTCAGCAAAGGCTTTTTTCAGCAGTTTGGTCATGTTGCTATTCCTTTAATTCTTCGAGTTTATTTTTTTGTTTTTCTGATTTAGTTACTCCAACTCCTCATGCCTCCACCCCACCCCATCGTCAACACCGATCACGTTCAAAACCTTGCCGACGAAACCCTCAACAAGCTCGTTCAAGGTGTTTGCTTGCATGTAATGAGGTGGGCTTATCGGCATTATTATGGCGCCTTCTCGCGACAGCTTGAGAGCGTTTTCGAGGGCAATCGAGCTTAGAGGGGTTTCTCTAAGAGCGATCACGAGCCTTCTTCTCTCCTTGAGAGCTACCTGAGCGGCTCTAGTGATTAAAGTATCCGCTATGCCCGAAGCTATTTTGCCCAATGTCGAAACTGAGCACGGGATAATGACGAGGGAATCGAAATGATTGCTTCCCGACGAAATCGGGGCCGCAAGGTCAGAGTCGGAGAATGTATTTTTCGCCCAATGAGTGATCTCTTCTACTTTTAGGCCAAGCTCTTCATGGAGGACGCGCTTTCCCCATTTGCTGACGACCAAGAATTTATCATCGGGGCATTTTCTCAGAAAATTAACGCCGTAAGCTACCCCCGAAGCCCCTGTAATTCCGATTATTGTCCGCATTTCAGCTTAAGTATAGCCCAGAGATTATGAAAAGAAAAACAAATAACCCCACGAGTATGTTTATCCTAAAGAACGCTAAATCAACGTCGTGTGATTTCTTATGTTCGAGGTAGAGGAGGAGTCCCGTAACAATTAAAAACGCCGCTGCAAATACTGACTTAAATTCATAGAAACAAAGAACTGCAAGCGCGAGAAAGGCAAAAATATGGAGAAGCGCTGATATGAAAAGCGCTTTGCTTTTGCCGAATCGAGACACGAGGGAATATACTCCGCTCTCTCTGTCGAATTTTTCATCTAAAGTTGCGTAGATGATGTCGAAACCGGAAACCCAGAGGAAGGTGAAAAGGAAGAGAAGTAATGCGGGTAGAGGGTTCTCAAGCGAGCATTTAACCGCAACCCATCCTCCGAGCGGAGCCAGTGCAAGTCCTAGCCCGACTCCGAAATGGCATAGGTAAGTAAACCTTTTCATATATGGGTAAAAGATAAAAACGATCAGTGGAATTGGCGATAAATAGAGAACCAGATTGCAGATAAGATAAGCCGAAACAAAGTAAATCAGAGTTCCAGTCGCGGTTACGGCGAGCGCCCCTCTCAAGCCTATTTTGCCGGATGGAAGCTCTCTTTCCTGGGTTCGTGGATTCTTTATATCTACGTCTCTGTCGATTATTCTGTTTAATCCAAGAGCAGCAGTTCTTGCGCCGAAGCCTCCGAGGAGAATAAGAATCAGCAGCTTGAGTTCGGGTAAACCGTTAGCCGCGAGGAAAGACCCGGCAAGGATTAAGGGAAATGAAAAGAGTGTATGCTCGACTTTAACAAAGTTTCCATAAACCCTTAATCTTTGCATGAAACTAATGCGTTGACTGTTTGTATCGGAAGAGATTCACAATCCAAAGAGTAGGGACAATTCATGAATTGCCCCTACCATGATAATTTCTGAGCTGCAAATCAAATATGCCTAATCTACATAGCTAGAGCGGTTGCTCTGACCTCTCTTACCACCGTTATCTTTATCTGTCCTGGATAAGCGACCTCTCGTTCTATCTTTTTCGCGATCTCGTTCGAGAGCAGTGCGGCTTCCTCGTCGTTTACTCTCGTGCTCTCGACTATAACCCTGACCTCTCTTCCTGCTTGAATCGCATAACATTTCTCGACCCCGCGAAATGAGCCTGCGATTCTTTCTATGTCCTCTATTCTTTTTACATATGTCTCGTATGCCTCTCTCCTTGCACCTGGCCTCGCCGCCGAAATGGCGTCTGCCGCCTGAACCAGGATGGCGAGAAGCGATTGAGGTTGCGGGTCGTGGTATTTGGCAACTGCTTCAATTACCTCTGATGGCTCGCCGTATTTTCTCACAACCTCTTCTCCTATCTCCACGTGAGACCCCTCTATCTCGTGGTCGAGTGCTTTGCCGATATCGTGGAGGAGTCCCGCCCTTCTCGAAAGTTTCGGGTCGTAGCCGATCTCCGCTCCCAATATCCCGCAAATAAAAGACACTTCCATCGAATGGCTCAGTATGTTCTGGGAAAAACTGGTCCGGTATTTCAGTTTGCCTACCAGTTTTATCAGTTCCGGATGCATATTATGAGCGCCGATGTCGAATACCGCCTCTTCACCTGATTTTTGTATCTCCTTGTCGATTTCATTTTCGACTTCGAGAGCGATCTCCTCTATTCTGGCCGGATGGATTCTACCGTCACTGATCAAACGCTCCAACGTAATTCTGGCTACCTCCCTTCTAATCGGGTTGAGCGACGAAACTACAACGGTCTCCGGTGTATCGTCGATGATTATATCCACGCCGGTTCTTGCCTCTATTGAACGTATGTTCCTTCCTTCGCGTCCTATTATCCTCCCCTTCATATCGTCGCTCGGAAGGTTTACCACGGAAATTGTTTTTTCACTGGTGTACTGTCCTGCGTATCTCTGAATGGCGAGAGCGATTATATCCTTTGCTTTTCTCTCGGCATTTTCATGAAGCTCGTCCTCTATTAGCTTGAGCCTCTTCGCCGCCTCATGCCTGGCTTCATTCTCGATGATGCTTATGAGCTCCCTCTTCGCCGCCTCTTGGCTCATACCGGCTATCTCCTCGATTTTCTTCTTCGCATTCTCGACGATTGAGTCAAGTTCCTCCTGCTTTTCTTCGAGCATCTTCTCCTTTGAAACCATATCCCTTTCCTTTCTCGAAAGGTCGTTTTCCCTTCTTTCTACGGACTCGTACTTTTTGTCGAGCTGTTCCTCACGGCCCAAAATTCTTTTCTCTATTCTTGAGAATTCCTTCTGCCTCTCTCGCGAATCACGCTCGATCTCGGCTTTGGTCTTCTCCACTATTTCTCTGGCTTTTAGCTCTCCCTCCATCTTGATTTTCTCGGCTTCTTTCCTGGTCATTTCCATTAGCAGTTCGGCTTCGCTTTTTTTAAGCTCGAAATGCTTCTTGTCAATCGTCTTTCTAAACATGTAATGCCCAGCGATACCCAAAACCAATGCCAGAACAGCTGTCACTGAAACCCATAGAGTTGTCATGGTTATCCTCCTCCTTGCGTAAGAATAATTCCATTCTCCGTAATTAACATTCCTACTCTCTTATCTCCTAGTTCCGCCGGAATCCGACTCAAGACTTGAAAACTGAAAGCCAGTCCCAAGACCCTTTCATTTTCGACGTCTATTAGTGAGCGGTCATAATATCCTTTTCCGTATCCCAGCCTTCTGCCCAAGAGGTCGAAGGCAACTCCAGGGACAATTATCATATCGAGGTATTTGACTCTGATATTAGTCGAATAAAAGCTCGGTTCAGCAATTCCAAACTTGCCCGGCATAAGTTCCCCTAAATCATCAACCTTATGGAACTCGAGAATAGAGTTTTGCACTCGTGGGAAGTAGACTTCTTTCCCACATTGTTTTGCAGTTTTAAATATTGCTTCGGTTTTTACTTCGTTCTTTATTGGGGAATAAAGAGCAATCCTACTGGCCCTGATGAAACGTTCAAGCGTAAACAGGTTTGCACTGATTTTTTTACTTTTTTTGATTACTTGAACAAGATTTAGGTGCGATCTCGTCACCAGCAGAGCGGCACGGACTTTCCGTTTCTCTTCTATACCCTTGTAATCCTTTACTCCAAAAGCTGAGACGTTAGAAACAGGCTGTTGACGATCAAAACTATTTAAGAAAATCCTCCTGTTGCTCATTGCGGGTTTCTTCGGTCTCTTTTTTTCTCTTAGGATCAAAGGTTTCGGTTTGTTTAAGGGCAATGTCCAATATGTTGACCAAATTTTTTGATCTTTCCTCAGCACGATTTTTGAACTCCTCGAATTCTCTTCTAACCCTGAAATAATCGTCTGCAATCTTGAGCGTAGCCAGAAGAAAAGGACGTGGTACAACTATAGCTCCTACCTGCGGAGAGACTTCCCGTACTCTGTCTTCCAGATAGCTGGCTATTTCCTGCACATAGTCCTCCTCTGCATCGGTTTTAATCTGATACTCGTTATTCAATACGTTAATCTTTACACGTTTCAATGTTACGCCTCTGACCTAACAAGGTAAACCTCTAACTTTTCTATGAGCTGTTCCAATCTTAGTTTAATTTCCTCCTTCTCACTTTCGACCGCTCTCATATTTTCACGGAGTTTTTCAACCTCTTCGACAAGGCTTTTACGCTCGATCTCCAAGTCCGCCTTTCTCGATAAAGCCTCTTTTACCATGTTTTCCAGAATATCCATTGTTTTCATTGTGTTAACGGCACAAGTTTAACTTTATCTTGAAATCTTTGCAAGATGTGTAAATATAATATCTGAAAATGATAGAGACTGGGATTCTTGAGCGCCTTGAAGAGGTTGAGAAAAAATATAAGGAGTTAGAAAAAGTCCTCAGCGACCCAGGTATAAGTCCGTCTGAAATACATCGGTATTCGAAAGAACGCTCGGAGATAAACGAGGTTGTCGAGGCTTACAGGGAATATAAGGCAACTTTGAAAAAGATAGAGGAAAACGAAAAACTGATCGAAGACACTGATCTAGCCGAACTCGCCGGTGAAGAATTAGTTGACCTAGAGAACGAACGCGGCAAACTAGAAGAACAAATTCGTTTAGCCCTTATTCCCAAAGACCCGGACGACGGCAAAGATGTATTTCTGGAGATCCGTGCAGGAACCGGAGGAGATGAGGCGGCTCTTTTCGCCGGAACCTTATTCAGGATGTACACAAGATATGCCGAGAGGAATTCGTGGAAGGTCGAGATAATGAGTATCAGTGAGACTGGTATCGGCGGTATAAAAGAAGTGATTGCAGCTATAGAAGGCAAAAGGGTTTATGGTAGACTCAAGTACGAAAGCGGAGTTCACAGAGTACAGAGGATACCGACTACCGAAACCGGTGGCAGGATACATACGTCCACCGCAACTCTGGCGGTTCTTGCAGAACCGGATGATGTTGAAATCACGCTGGATGAAAAGGATTTAAGGATCGATACCTTTAGAGCCTCGGGCGCCGGTGGACAACACGTAAACAAAACTGATTCAGCCATACGAATCACACATATTCCCACCGGAGTCGTAGTTCAATGTCAGGACGAGAGATCCCAGCATAAAAATCGAGCTAAGGCATTGAGAATGCTCAGAGCCAGACTCTACGAATTTGAAGAACGGAAAAGACAAAGGGAGATATCCACAACTCGTCGTGGAATGGTGGGAACAGGAGACAGAAGCGAAAAGATCAGGACTTACAATTTTCCCCAGGGCAGGGTAACCGACCACAGAATAGGACTCACGCTTCACAAGATAGAGGCGATTTTGGACGGGGATTTAAACGAGCTTATCGAAGCGCTGATAAATCATTATCAAACCGAAAGTCTCAAACAGGCTGTTGTTTAGAAGATAGACCTCTCGACAGCTCATACATACCATTTTAGGGTTCGACTATCTTTCCATGGATTCTATTTGTGTTAGTATCCTGTAATAAATTAGAATATACATCTAAATGAGCTTACACTGGGTTGTAGCATTACTCTATTTGATCTCTTCTATTATCTACTTTGTGCATCTTTGGACAAAGAGCAACAAGATTTCTACATGGGGATTCAATGCTACTGCGGCGGGGGTTTTATTACATTCGATCACCCTTATTGTCCTCTACTCAAGGGGGGATTCCATTGCTGGTGGCCTAGATAAGTCGCTTTATCTTTTTTCATGGCTCATTGCCATAGTTTATGTCGTATTCTCTCAGTTGAAATTTAATGTCTTTATAATCGGGGCTTTTGTGGCTCCACTTGTTTTCATAATGACTTTGCCTTCGGTAATAGTACCACAGGGTATCATCGAACACGATCCGTCCCTGGCAAACCCATGGATTCTTGTTCATATAATGCTTGTATTCCTCGGTGAAGCGCTTTTTACAGTAGCGTTTATAGCCGGTGTGTTATATATATTTCTGGAGAAGAAGATAAAATCAAAACGTATGAGCAGCTTTTTCAAAAAATTGCCTTCCCTTACCACGCTTGATAATCTCAACCATGTATGTCTCATCGCCGGTTTCCCTTTACTTACGATAGGTCTAGCGTTGGGACTGCTTTCAGCAAAGGAAATATGGGGAGAACTCTGGAGCTGGGGACAAAAGGAAACATGGTCGCTTGTGACGTGGTTTCTCTACGCCGTTCTCATTCACGGCAGACTCTCTTCGGGCTGGAAGGGGAGGAGGGCAGCATTGGGAGCTGTCTTGGGCTTCGGAGTCATTCTTTTTACTTTCTTCGTTATAGGGTATTTCGCCCCAGGTCAGCACAATTTTTTGGGATCCTATTGAAAATTTGAAGAAGCAACCTTCAAGCCAGCCGTCACTTAATTTAACTAAAAAATATCTCCATCTTTGACTGTAAGTATCAGGGGTTTGAGAGAGATTTCCAGACTCACGCTTATGCTCAGAGTTATATCGAATTCCTTGGCTGATGTTACGACAAAGAGTGAATAAAACCGCCTGTCCTTGAATTTTGGGTTTATTCAAACTGAAATAGAATGTAAGCGTATCTCCGACAAATTATCACGGTAAAAAATCAGTTTGAGTGTTTAGATAGACAAGAAGCCCAGGGCATCGCTGCGCTTTTATTCGCTAATGCTGTACATTATTGTCCTGATTAATTTTAACTCCCTGTTATCATGACATATTTATTTTTCGCAAATGCGAAGAAATACCTTGACAGACGAATGAGTTGGTATTATATTAATAGCAATAAAAAATTATGGAGGTAGTTAGACATGGCAGACAAGAAGAGAGAAGTAAAGGTTGAGGATTATAGTGAGTTTTTGAAAGGCATTAGCGGACTGGTTAAAGAAAATTATCTTTCAGGCATAGGCATTGCCCTTTCTCTTTGGGAAGAAAACAGGAAGCTTGTGAACGCCCAGGTCGAACAGCTCTTTACAGTTCAGAAGGAGTATGCGGACCAGGTAAAGTCTACTCTAGAAAAGCTTTCTAAGGATTCGCCGGGTTTACAGTTAAACGGGAGCTTTGACAGGATAACTAGTGCACAGAGAGACTATGTAAACCTGGTGAAAAACGTCTCAGATAAAGTCACCAAAGACTGGTTGAATCTGACTCAAAAGGCGACTGAAAAGGCATTCTCGGCTTTTGATGACCAGCTCAACCTCTTTAAATAAATAGTACCCCTGGGTAAACTAATTCTCGCTGCCTCGAATAGAGTTAATTAAGAGGTATATTATTCAGAGGTTTGAATAATATCGGTATTGGAGGGCTGTAGTGCCTGTGAAAGACGGGGAAGAAGAATCAAAGTACTTCAGTTACTTTAAAAAGCTCTTTGAAACTTGGGAAAAATCCGCTTCCCAGGCGCTTGATATTTGGCTTAAGAGTCCTCTATTCAGAAACAATATGGAAAGAGCGCTCGCGAAATCTGTGGAGTTCAAAAACTACATCAATGAGACGATGGAGCGCAACCTTAAAAACAAATACATTCCGATGAAGAGCGATATGGATAAGCTCTCCAGTTCTCTGAAGAGCTTGGAACTAAAGTTAACCAGTTTAGAGGAGAAGTTAAAGAATATCGAAGGCTCTGAAAAAACTAATCCGGTACGGAAAAAAACGAAATCAAAAACAAGGAGAAACATTAAAAATGAGCGCAGAAAAGTTTGACTACACTGAGTTTTACAAGAAGTTTTATGAAGGATGGGAAAAGTCAATGTCGGAAGCAATGGAGATGTGGACTAAGAGCCCCCTTCTCAATAAAGGTCAAGGGGATTCAAAGGCAGAATTCGACCCCATTGCAAACTACAAAAAGTTTTACGAAACATGGGAGAAAACAACATCTGATGCCCTTGAGATGTGGCTTAACAGCCCGCTTTTTGCCGCCAACATGGGAAAGGCGATCGAAAAGTCTTCGGAGTTTAAGAAATATCTGGACGATGTTATCGAAAAAAGTCTGAAGAACATGCGTATTCCCACCAAGTCGGATATTGACAAGGTGCTCGTAGCTGTTAATAACATAGAAGCAAAGATAAATGACCTTACCGATAAAGTTGATGACTTGAAACCAACAAAGCAGGCATCGAAAAGGTAACATTAGTGAACGACTCAATTTCATAAATAGTGTCGCGGTAATTTTCATAATATCAAAGAATCTGTCTACTCCGAGTTTACTTAAGTCTGAACCTAATTCGATTGCACCCTACAGGCGTGATATGTAGTATTATATAAATTGCTGAATAGAGATTAGGAGGGAACAAACAGGATGGCGATTAATTACTTTGAATCCCTGATTGAAGAAGCTGAAAAGGCTAAAGAAAAGCTTACAAAGGCTGTTGACATGGCTCTGGTAAACCCTCCGGAGGTGAAAGTAGGAGTAACTCCTCACGAGGTCGTATTCACGGAAAACAAACTCAGGCTTCTCCATTACGAACCGATTGCAGAAAAGATATATCCTGTTCCCCTCATAATGATATTTGCCCTAGTAAACCGTCCCTACATCCTCGATTTAAAACCAGGAAGAAGCGTTGTCGAGGCTTTGCTGAAGAAAGGTATAGACGTATACCTGATAGACTGGGGGGTCCCAGGCGATGAAGATAAATATCTCAATTTGGACCACTACATAAACCGATACATAAAAAAGGTGGTAGAAAAGGTCAAAAGAGTATCCGGGTCGAACAAGGTAAACCTGATGGGTTATTGCATGGGTGGAACTATGTCGGTCATGTACACTTCACTTTATCCCGGCGATGTTGACAATCTTGTCCTGATGACCACTGGAATTGATTTTAAGGTTGAGGGAACTTTGAACTTGTGGAGTGGAAAACATAACTTTGATGTTAACAAATTTGTGGAAGCTTACGGAAATGTACCGGCTGAATTCCTGCAGACTACTTTTTTATTGATGAAGCCCGTTCAAAACCTTCTCTCAAAATATGTGAGTTTTTATGAGAACGTCGATAATGAACAATTTCTCGATAATTTTTTCGCAATGGAGAAATGGCTGAACGATAACATTCCGGTTCCGGGTGAGGTCTTTAAAGAATTCGTCAAATACTGTTATCAGGAAAACTTACTGGTAGAAAACAAGCTCAGGATAAATGGAAAGGCAGTCGACCTCAGAAAAATAAGTTGCCCCGTTTTAAACCTAGTTGCAGAGCATGACCATCTTGTCCCCCCAGCTTCTAGCACCGTCCTCAACGGCTTAATATCCAGTAAGGATAAAGAGACCATAGTCTTCCCTACAGGACACATAGGCATGTCAGTAAGCAGCAAATCTCTCAAAGACCTTTGGCCCAGGGTTGGGGAATGGTTGATTGAAAGGTCTAGTTAGCCACTTTCATAATATGATAAGTATTTCCGTGTTCGAATAGATCAGGACTTGCAAACACTCAGACTGTTTAATTAAATATAATGTCCGCCATTCATTCTCAGAGTGATTCCGGTAATCCAGCTTGAAGCCGGGGAGCAAAGATAGAGGACGGCAAGAGCAATTTCTTCGGGAGTGCCGAATCTACCTAGAGGGATCTGCGCTACGATCTGCTTCCTAATATCCTCCGGCACAGTGCCTAACATATCCGTTTCTATGAAGCCCGGCGCTATTGCATTCACGCGTATGTTATTGCCTGCAAGCTCTCTCGCCATAGTTTTCGTAAAGCCGATTATTCCCGCTTTGGTTGCGGCATAATTTGCTTGACCTATATTCCCCATCTCTCCGATGATCGATGATACGGATACAATCACGCCGCTTTTTTGAGCAACCATAGCTTCAATCACAGCCTTAGTGCAATTGAATAAGCTGGAAAGGTTGGTTTGAATAACTTCGTTCCACTGTTCAAAAGTCATTCTGCGAAGAGTCCTGTCTCTGTTCACACCAGCGTTGTTTATCAGAATGTCCACCTTACCAAAATGGTTTAGAGTTGCCTTGCCCAGGTTCTGAGCCTGTTCAAACTTGCTTACGTCAGCACGGACGGTAATGCATTTTCTGCCCAATTTCTCGATTTGCCTCTTTACCTCGTCTGCCTGTTTGTCGCTCCTAGCGTAATTCAACAAAATATCTGCTCCTGCCTCTGCTAGAGCAAGAGCAATTGCTTTGCCGATGCCCCTAGAACCCCCGGTGACAAGCGCTACCTTGCCACTTAAATCGTGTAAATCATTTATCATGCCAGCACCTCCTGGATATTTTCGATTTGTACCATTGCTGAAGAAACATAGATTTTTAACTATTTCTTGATTGTTTGTCAAATTGCGCATGATTTGGCATTCGAGGCTTACAGATTTGCTTCTAGTATTCATAAAGTAGCGCTTCAGATTTCATTTTAACGCTTCATAATGGCGATGACCAAATTTTTGAGATAGTTCTATGGCAAAATAACAAGTGGGAAAAACACCGGCGTTGTCTATTAAAAAATCTACTTGACTTTGTTTCTAAGATTTGATAATTGTACTGTAAATCATGCACAAAGGGAGGTTGCCATGGCATCTGTAGCAAGAATAACAGAAGTGATCGGTTCGTCGGAGAAATCCTGGGAAGACGCAGTTCACAATGCTCTTAAGAGGGCAAACAAAACACTTCGTGGTCTAACCGGCATAGAAATAACCAAAATGAATGCGCGCATAGACAAAGGAAAAATTGCTGAGTATAGAGCACATATAAGGATTACTTTTATCTTGGACGACAAGTAAATCACCTTCAATTTAATTAATGAATAGGGAATCGAGCCTATGAAGTATTGGCTCGATTCCCTATTCATAGTTGAGAGTAAGAGCAGGGGCATAGCCAAAAAGTTTTAGTACGCTAAAGCTCCAATAAAATTCCGCACTGCCTTGACACAATTCGTTAGTCAGCCATCAAGGAAATAGAAGGTATATCTTGCCTCGTGTTGATTTCGAAAAACTTATGATTTATCCTAACACTTGCGTAACCCAAGCTCGATTTTATAGTATGATCCTCGGATTCAACATAAGAAAAATAAGAGAAAACAAGAGTTTGGTGGGCGCGCCAAAGCTATGAGCAAGCTTCTGGTTTTTCAACACGTTCCTTATGAGATCCTCGGTACTTTAAATCCACTTCTTAAAAGTCACGGTTTCCGAATCCGCTACGTTAACTTTGGGCGCTATCCAGATGCGAAACCAAGCTTAGACTGCTATAACGGCCTTGTGGTTTTAGGGGGGCCGATGAATGTAGATCAAATAGAGCAATACCCTCATTTGGCTACAGAAATTAGCTTGATAAGGGATGCAATTAGTATCGGTATTCCAGTCCTGGGGATTTGTCTCGGAGCCCAGTTAATTGCCAAATCGCTCGGAGCCGAGATCAAGAGAAATCCCGTAAGAGAGATCGGTTGGTATACAGTGTCTCCCATTAGAGAAGGCAAGAAGGATCCTCTTTTTAATCACTTTCAGGATTCAGAAAAAATATTTCAGTGGCACGGAGACACCTTTGAGATTCCCGAGGGGGCGGTTCGTCTCGCATCCTCTCCAACTTGTACAAATCAGGCGTTTCGGTATCGGAGTAATGTCTATGGGTTTCAGTTTCACTTGGAGGTGGATGAACGACTGGTAGAGAGATGGTTGCGGCTACCGATATTCAAAAAAGAGATGGAAGACTTGGCTGATAAGACCGATCCTCGGAGTATAAGACAAGAAACGCCACTCTATATCGATCGTCTTAAGCAATTGAGCGACCGAACATTCACAGAATTTATAAGACTGTTTGACCTGGGGAACAAGCGGCAAGCTCTCCCATCCAGATAGTCTAATAATATGAAAAGGGGTTGTAACTTTTGGCAATGATCGATCGAAAATGACAAATAAAAAAAGGATTGCAATCAAATATTGCACTCAATGCCGTTGGCTCATTCGCGCCGCGTGGATGGCACAAGAGCTTTTGACCACTTTTGAGACCGAACTCGGAGAGGTTGCATTAGTTCCCGGATCAGGAGGAATTTTCGATATACTGCTGGAAGAAAAACTGCTCTGGTCTCGCGAAGAAAGGGGGCGTTTTCCAGACATCAAAGAACTCAAGCAGCTCGTGAGGGACAAAGTTGCCCCGGGTATGGACCTCGGTCATGCCGACCGTTGAATCCCCTTATAAATCCGGTGATAAACTCTTTCAGACAACTTTTCTAGGTTAAATAAAGGCTACCCTTAGACAAACAAAAGAGTTATATAGAATTTTATGCCCGTTTTCTTGCTTGATAAGTCCTTAAATTTCCCCCATCCCAGATATGCCGAGCCAAATGGGTTGCTGGCGGTCGGGGGAGACTTGAGGGTTGAGAGGTTGTTGTCGGCATATCAAGGCGGAATATTCCCATGGTACTCGGAGGAAAGTCCTATTCTGTGGTTTTCACCCGACCCGCGTTTGGTTCTGATACCGGACCAGTTTAAGGTATCCACGAGCTTAAGAAAAGTTATGAAATCCAATACATTTGTGGTCAAGTTCGACACCTGCTTTGCACAAGTTATAGTTCAATGCGCTATGGCGGAGCGAAAAGGGCAAGACGGAACCTGGATTACAAATGATATGGTCGAGGCTTATATTAAACTGCACAGAGAGGGTTACGCACATTCCGTTGAAACATTTCATGAAGACCAATTGGTAGGCGGGTTATATGGAGTTTCTCTCGGAGGTGCGTTCTTTGGGGAGTCGATGTTTCACACAAGGAACAATGCGTCTAAAGCGGCTTTATATCATTTGGTGGAGAGGTTGAAGTCAAAGGATTTCGATTTTATCGATTCGCAAGTGCCGACTGAGCACTTAAAGAGTTTTGGGGCGAAGGAAGTAGGTCGAGATTCTTTTCTAAAGATGCTCGGGCAAACTCTAAGGAGAGAGACGATTAGAGGAAAGTGGTAAATAATTAACTCCAGAGAATTAATAAAAAGTCTCTAAACCGTAAATCTTCAATCCAATGAGAAAAGTACTAAAGCGCTTTTTCGGAAGATTTCTCAAATTCACTCTTTATTTTCTGATAATCACAGCTGCGTGGGTTGCTCTTTATCGCTTTTTTCATCCTCTGATTACTCCATTAATGGTCATCCGCTATTTTGAGAGCTGCTCCAAAACTAGGTCGATTAACTATAAGTGGAAAGACTATGAGGATATTTCCGAGAATTTGGCATTGGCAATTATAGCTGCAGAAGACCAGAAATTTTTTGACCATAGAGGTTTTGATGTTGAAGCAATTCAAGAAGCTGCGCTCGAAAATAAAGACCGGAAAAGGATCAGGGGCGCTAGCACTATCAGCCAGCAGGCCGCTAAAAATATGTTTTTATGGCCGTCCAGAACATGGCTCAGAAAGGGGCTTGAGGCTTATTTTACATTTTTGTTAGAACTTTTCTGGGACAAAAAGCGAATACTTGAACTCTACCTAAACGTGGCAGAGATGGGAGATGGGATATATGGGGCGGAAACAGCCGCGCGAGTATATTTTAATAAGCCGGCCAAAAGTCTGACAATAGGGCAAGCTGCATTAATAGCGGCGGCTCTTCCAAATCCAAGGACAATGTCCCCAGTTAAACCCTCAGCATATGTCTATCAAAGACATCGATGGATTATTCAGCAAATGGGTAATCTGGGCAGCGTTGAGCTTCTCAGCCAAAAGAGATAACCTGCCTGGCTTCTAGAACTTTTTATCGCAAATCCAAAAGAAAATATATTATTTCTTCGGTACAAGATTTGAATTACAGTTCCCCACCCAAAATGTAATAATAACTAACCTCATGACTTACATATTTTTCAAAGTGCATTAAAATTCCTTTTGGAGGATATCCTAATGGTCAAAGTTCTACTCGTCGAGGATGATGAGTCCTTGAGGTTGCTCTATGGCAAGAATCTCAGAGCTAAGAACTTTGAAGTTGATACTGCTTTCGACGGTAAAGAGGCTTTTGCCAAGTTGAAGATTGCTAAACCGGATTTGATCATTCTCGATATAATATTGCCGGGAATGAGTGGAATAGAAATATTACAGATTTTAAAAGGCGACCCTGAACTCGAAGAGATCCCGGTGATAATGCTGACGAGTCTCTCCGAAGCCAACAGGATCAAAGAATGCCTCGATAGCGGAGCGAAGGGCTACATAATGAAAGATAAAAGAGTCTCCGCGGAGGAGATTGCTGAAAGAATCAACTTGCTTTTAAACTTGCCCGCTTAAAATTGATCCGGACCTCGGTATAATCTCTGGATTCGTGAGCTTAGTTCTTTAGTCCTAGAGTAAATTATAAATTAGCACGAATATATAACGTAAGTTCGGCATGGTTTTCTGCAAGTCTAATTTCGCATCCATCATGCCCACGTGAGGGCTCAGAAAGTCATTGTAATTCTCTGCAACGCGGACAAATTCTTGAAAATTAATCCTGGGAACTTCGTAAACCATTAGGGGCCTGACGTTTTTTTTAGCTCCTTCGATCTTTATGTTTTCCCCTTCTACGGTAGCGAGAAACCAGCGTTCAGAATCCGGTAGCGGCAGCTCTATTCCATCACCGATCTTTGACTTGACTAGATTCCACTCTTCTTCCTTCGTGTCGCTAAAGGCGATTTTTCTGTCGAACAGCATTTTTATTCTCCTCTGAAATTAGCATAGAGCATTGAAATATAACATATAGAATCGAGAAGGGTTATGGGCGCCGAAATTTTTGGATTCAAATGGGAATCTTTTATACTACTATAACATAAAGCTTGGTTTTTAGTCATTGAAGGTATTATGAGGAGGGGAAAAATGGCTTCTATAAGGACAGGCAAGACTAAAGATGGAACTATACCACCCATAGATGCTTTACTCCCAGGCAAAACTGAGACAGCTACGTTGGCTCTAGGCTGTTTTTGGGGACCGGATTCCTTATTCGGATGTACTAAAGGGGTTGTGCGCACAAGGGTAGGGTATACAGGTGGTACTCTTAAGAACCCAACTTATCAAAATCTGGGTGACCACGTTGAGACAGTCCAGCTCGATTATGACACGGACAAAACATCGTTCGAGAAGTTGTTATGGATTTTTTGGGGCGGACATACCCCTCAGGACAGGGCATGGAAAAGGCAATACATGTCGGCAGTTTTTTTCCGTGATGAGGAACAAGAAAAGTTGGCAAAGGAGGTTAAAGCCCGAGTTGAGGAGCGGTTAAAGGCAAGGTTGTTCACTGAGGTTTTTCCTCTCTCAGAGTTTTACATGGCGGAAGATTATCATCAGAAGTATCATCTTCAAGGCGAGCCAGACTTTATTGACGAGTTTAGTCTAATATATCCGAATATTAAAGATTTGATTGCGTCAACGGCCGCTGCTCGTGTGAATGGATATTTGGGCGGCTATGGCACTGACGAGAGTTTAGAGGCTGAAATCGGCGGGTTTGGTTTATCTCCGGAACAAGCTAATAAGTTAAGGGATATTGTGCGAGGGTCCAAGAGGTACAATCCCATATGGGTTTAGGGGATATTATTAAGAAGGCGTTTATTTCTTAATACAAAATAAAAAAGATAAAAATGTTGTTTCCGATACTTGTAGTTTAAGTCTAGGAGAGGATGTTATGAACTATCTGGCACATCTGTTTCTTGCGGAAAATTCCGATGATTCTATTCTCGGCAATTTCCTGGGCGATTTTGTGAAAGGGCGTTTGGGTAGCGCTTACACTATTGGGATAATTAAGGGAATAATTACTCACAGAAAAGTTGATTCTTTCACAGAGTCAAATAATTGGTTTTTGATCAGTAAAAAATTAATCAGTCAAAGCAGACGAAGGTTTGCGGGCATAATTGTGGATGTCAGCTTTGACCATTTCTTGGCCAAAAACTGGAGCGACTACTCAAGCTTGGAGTTAAGCGTTTTTACGAGAAGGGTGTATGATTTGTTGGAAGCATATAGGGGAATTCTTCCTGAGAAACTACAACTCATTATACCAAGAATAATTGGCGAGGATTGGCTGGGTTCATATCTGAATGTAGATGGAGTAGGCACAACGCTTAATAAAATATCCAGGAGACTTCGAAGGGAGAACAGTTTGACAGGGGCTGTCGAGGAACTAATATCGAATTACAATGCGCTCGAAGGAAACTTCAGAGCTTTCTTTCCTGAATTGATTGCCTATGTCGAAGATTATAGAAAGAATTACATAGCCTCGAAGATATGAAAGATTGTTATCAGTTATGGCACAAATTCAGTTTTACCTGATTGCTCTGCTTTTCTTTTTTCCCATTGTCGGTTTTTGCAACAAACCAGCTGGAGCAGAAATAATGAAATCCAATACGACATTTCATCAGAGAACAACAATGTTAAGCTTTCTTGCTCTGGGTGATTCTTATACAATTGGAAAAGGGTTGCAGGTTGATCAGAGCTGGCCGGCGCAACTTGCCGTTCAATTGAGGAAAGACAAACTGGAAATTGATGCTCCGGTAATAGTTGCTGCCACAGGCTGGACGACAAAGGATCTGTTGAAAGCTATGGGCGACTCAGGTTTAGAAAAACCGTATGATCTTGTTACGTTACTCATCGGGGCAAACGACCAGTTTCAGGGGTTTGGCGAGTACGTTTACTCAGTCGAATTTGAAAAGCTGCTCGTTAAGGCGATCGACCTGGCCGGGGGCAACTCAAATCGGGTAATAGTAATATCAATACCTGATTACAGCGTGACAAAGTTTGGCAAAATGTTGGGACCGGCCGGGATAAGGGTTGCAATAGATAATTTCAATATAATAAATAAGAGGTTTGCAGAAAATAAGGGTGCTCATTACGTAAACATCACGGAAATCTCTCGAAGGGCTGGAAAGGATTCAACGCTTACTGCCCCGGATGGACTTCATCCCTCTGCCATCATGTATGCCGAGTGGGTAAAGATAATTGAGCCAGTAGCGTTAAGCGCGTTTGGGAAAAAGGTTCAATGATTAAAAAGCATACCAAGCTAATTTGAAGATAGCCAGGCAGGATTCAGAGTTGTCTGGTAGCGCATAATTTCAACATAGAAATGTGATTAAGCTATATAATCAAACTCACTAACCGGAGGAACTAAATGCCGTCATTCGATGTTGTCTCAGAAGTAAACCTGCACGAAGTAACAAATGCAGTCGACCAGTCTAACCGCGAGGTTGCCAACCGTTTTGATTTTAAGGGCACTAACGCCAGGTATGAGTTGGACAAATCCATAATAACCTTGAATGCCGAGGCAGAGTTTCAACTCAAACAAATGGTCGATATTTTACAAACTAAACTCAGCAAGAGGGGAATAGACCTCCGCTGTTTGAAAGTTGACAAACCGGAGATATCCGGAAACAAAGCCCGTCAGAATTTAACTTTAAGACAGGGTGTTGATGATTCTTTGGGCAGAAAGATCGTCAAGATGATTAAAGACGCAAAGCTCAAGGTGCAGGCTTCGATCACGGATGAGAAGGTACGGGTTTCGGGTAAAAAGAAGGATGACCTTCAAGAGGTGATATCTTTTTTACGGAATACAAATTTCGATTTGCCATTACAGTTCAATAACTTTCGCGATTAATGATTAATAAAAAACTCAATTTGATTCTCGCTCCGGCTAGCTTATACTTCTCTGACTTTACGAATCCGATGCTAATTGCCAAAGATACACCAAAGGTATTACCGATAAAATATATGAGAGGTCCTTCAAATGAAATTCCATGGTACTGATACCTACATAGCTGCGAGGGATTTAACTGTTGCAGTTAACGCTTCAATAACCCTCCAAAAACCCTTGCTTGTCAAAGGAGAACCCGGCACCGGTAAAACAATGCTTGCATTCGAGGTTGCAAAAGCATTGGAGAAAAATATTATCACCTGGCACATAAAATCCACCACTACCGCTCAGCAGGGGCTTTATGAGTATGACGCGGTGGCAAGGCTTCGCGACTCCCAGTTGGGGAATGAAAGTGTGAACGACCTCGCCAATTACATCAAGAAAGGAAAACTTTGGGAGGCCTTTGAGTCCGACGAGCAGGTTGTCCTTCTAATCGATGAGATAGATAAGGCGGATATCGAGTTTCCAAATGACTTGCTTCTGGAGCTTGATAAAATGGAGTTCTACTGTTACGAATTACAAAAGACTGTCCAAGCGAAAAATCGCCCTGTTGTCATAATTACCTCGAACAATGAAAAAGAACTCCCCGACGCTTTTCTCAGAAGGTGCTTTTTCCATTACATAAGCTTTCCCGATAGAGAAATAATGCAAGCAATAATCAACGTGCATTATCCGGGTCTCGATAATAAATTAGCTCAAAATGCGATGGATTTGTTTTACGAGATGAGAGACCTTAAAGGCATGAAGAAAAAACCGTCCACGAGCGAACTTATAGACTGGATAAAGCTTTTGATTATCGGGAAAATCCCCATTCAAGAATTAGCTTCTATTGAGTTAACAAAGACTGTTCCTCCTTTCATCGGCTCATTACTTAAGGATGAACAGGATCATGAACTTTTAAGACGCCTGCAGCAGCAGTTTAAAAGACAGTACAGATGAAGACTGACAGAACATTCAGACGGGAAATTTAGAGTCCAGAATTAAAAAATATTAACATTTTTCTGTCTTAAATAATTAAACTCATATTTCTCTTTTGTGCCTCGGTGTTTTGTTGGCTATATAGTTTGAGTCGAATATGTTCTTAGACTTTTTTCTCTTGCTCAAAAACGATGGATTGCCGGTAACCATTAAAGAATTTCTCACGCTGCTCGAGGCACTGGATAAGGATGTGGTAACCTGCAATGTAGATGATTTTTACTATCTCAGCCGTTCCATTTTAATTAAACATGAACAATACTTAGACCGTTTCGACAGGTTGTTTGGACGGTATTTTAAGGGCATAGAGACGATTGATAATGAAGAGCTTTTGAAAATTCCCGAAGAATGGCTCAGAAAAAATATGCAAAGGGTGTTAACTGATGAAGAGAAGGCAATGATTAAAGCCATGGGCGGACTCGATAAGTTGCTTGAACGGCTCAGAGAGCTGATGAAGGAACAGAAGAAACGGCACGAAGGGGGTAATAAATGGATCGGCACCGGCGGCACTTCTCCATTTGGCGCATACGGCTACAATCCCGAAGGCGTTAGAATCGGTCAGGATGAGGGGAGAAATCGGAAGGCGGTCAAGGTTTGGGATAAACGTGAGTTCAAAAACCTGGATGACGGCGTCGAGCTCGAGACTAGAAACATGAAAATGGCTTTAAAAAGGTTGCGAGTGCTCACGAGAGAGGGTATCGATGAAGAAATAGACCTGGATGAGACCATAAGAAAAACCTCTAAAAATGCCGGAATGTTAGAACTAGAAATGGTTCCGGTAAAAAAGAACAGGGCAAAGGTACTCCTTTTCCTGGATGTCGGGGGTTCTATGGATGACCACATAGAGGTTTGCGCAAGGTTATTTTCCGCCGCCAAATATGAATTTAAACATCTTGAGTATTTCTATTTTCACAATTGTCTATACGAAAAGGTTTGGAAAGATAACACACGAAGATGGGAGGAAGTCATTCCCACTTATGAGGTCCTCCATAAATACAACAGCGATTACAAAGTGATCATAGTGGGAGACGCTTCGATGTCCCCATACGAACTCCTCTATAAAAACGGAAGCGTGGAGCACAACAACGATGAACCAGGTTTTGTCTGGCTAGACCGGCTCAAAGATCAATACCCAGATATAGTGTGGCTCAATCCGGTTCCCGTGGAGGACTGGCGATATGTCGAGACCGTTCAAATGTTGAAGAAGTTCATGGAGGGCAGAATGTTTCCGCTCACCCTGTCTGGGCTGCTAAAAGCAGTCAAGGCTTTAAAAGACAAGAAAAGGAAGTTTGAACCGAACTAGCAAGATAACCGTTCAATGAGGAATCGCTATTCTTGACCCGATTACCGAATCCTATAAAAAGCCCCGGATGGGGAGTTATCTTCGTGTTTTGGCTTTGACCTAAGTAAAGTAAATCTCCAATCAAGGGTGTAATGAGCCAAAAGCTAAACAAGTTTCTCGGAGGTTTCTGGCCATTCGTAACGCCGCCGGTCTTCTTCTGGATGACTGCCGAGGGAATATTGAATTTTGGAGGAGGGGAGAAAGATATTCTGCTCATTATCCCGGTTACACTATTTAGTTTTCTCTATTTAGTGATTTATATATTTTGCATGAAGTTAAAAGTGCGTGTTATCAATGGTATCCTATTATCATCCTTTTTAGCTTTTCTTCTATTATTGTTTTTAACCCTCCTTTATTCTCAATTCTCTGGCTACGAGGGAGGTTGATTGTTAGACTTTAGAAAATCCATAATGGCCAGAAAGATAGGAGTAACAACCATGAAAGAGATGACCAAGGATGAATGCAAAAAGTTTTTACTCCATGGAACTCGAACCGGGAAGCTTGCGACAGTGAGAAAAGACGGGCGTCCGCACGTCGTTCCGATATGGTTTGACTTGGACGGCGAGAAAATTGTGTTTACAACCGGCAGCAAGTCTCTCAAGGGGGAGAACATGAGACGGGACCCGAGCGTGTGCATCTGCGTGGATGATGAGAAGCCTCCATTTGCCTTCGTTCAAATCGAGGGCACAGCAGAGTTAAGCGAAAATCTCGAAGAGATGCTTTACTGGGCTACCAAGATCGGAGGCAGATACATGGGGGCTGAATTAGCCGAGGTCTTCGGGAAGCGCAACGCTGTCAAAGGGGAGTTGCTCGTGCGTGTATCTCCTACCAAAACTATTGCCTGGAAAGATGTTGCCGGTTGGTAGACGATCAGAGATATTTGCGTTGGATCAGTTGTAAGATGCCAACGCAAATACTCCGTGGAAATGATATATGGTTTTTATTTACTTAGGAAAGACCGTTTATACTGAGCAGTAACAATTACAATAGATCATTACATTGAGCTAATTAAAAACAGTCACGTATTTATACATCAACCAGAAGTGTGAAAAGCTCCCCATCATGACGAAAATATGAAAAATCTCGTGGGAGGCAAAAATTTTTGGCCAGGGATTTGGTTTCTCAAGCACATAGACTAGGGCGCCTATTGTGTAAAAAACCCCTCCCGACACCAGCCAGACAAGGGCCCAAGTCTCAAGGGCTTTGCTCAGAGGAAATATTCCCACGATGACCAGCCATCCCATCAAAATATAGAGCACTGTAGAAAGCCATCTTGGAACCTGGAACCAAAAAAATTTAAGCAATATGCCAGCTATGGCTAATCCCCATATGCTTGCAAAAATGCTCCATCCCCACACGCCTCTTAACGCGATCAAGCAGACGGGTGTGTATGTTGAAGCAATGAAGATATATATCATTTTGTGGTCGAGCTTTTTCAACCTTAAAATACCCTTTTCCGACAATGGCAATAAATGGTATAGGGTGCTGGATATATAGAGTAGAATCATTCCGCATCCGAAAATCGAGAATGTAATAATGTGTAGAGGCTTGACGGGATTGGCCGACTTTTGTATCAGAAGGATTAATCCGACGGCGGCAAGTACGGCAGCTATGAAATGAGTAAACCCGCTAACGGCTTGGTCCACACTTTTCATCATTACAGCTTTCCGTGGGTTAGTTCAGGTATTAATGTTCCTACTAGAATCATTCTTGACTTATTAGTTGTCCATATACAATCTGGTTTGGTTTTTAATGATAAATGTTAATTTCTTCTTGTCCAGGCCTATGGGTCACGTCGTCCTATACTGTAATGGTGTATCGAAGGAAACAGGGTTCTTATGGGGTTTCGGTTATCTAATTGAAGCCAGGATATCATGGTTTATCTAATATGTATTGATTCTGTTTGAAAAATGCTCTAGAATGCAGATTAAAACTTCAAGCCTTTGGATATATAATTAAGCTTAATTGTTAAAAGGCATAGGGGGATGGAAAACATGAAATTATTATTGATAAATCCCAGGTTCCCAGAGAGTTTCTGGAGTTTTAAATGGGCTGTGGATAGGGTTATGCCCAGCGATATAAGGACGATAAACCCTCCGCTGGGGTTGGCGACGTTAGCAGCGCTATGTCCTGAGGATTGGGATGTTGAAATTGTTGATGAAAACATCGAGTCCATACCCTTGCAGCCGGAGGCGGATATTATAGGAATTTGCGGAATGGGAGTTCAATTCAAGCGGCAGAGGGAGTTGCTTAATTTCTACAAGAATAGAGGGTATTTCGTTGTTGCCGGCGGGAGCTATGCCTCGCTATGTCCTGAGTACTACGAATCTCTGGCTAATACCGTTGTGGCGGGCGAAGCCGAGTACATATGGATAGAGTTTTGCAGGGATTTTAAACTGGGGAAACCGAAAAAGCTGTATCATGAAACCGGAGAGGTTTCTCTCGAGGATTCCCCTGTCCCTCGTTTTGACCTTTTGAAATTAGATAAATACCAGGCGGTGAGCTTACAGTTTTCAAGGGGTTGTCCTTTCAGGTGCGAGTTTTGCGACATTATTGTCATGTTCGGACGCAAGCCCCGCACCAAATCATTGGAACAGGTGGGCAGGGAACTAGATGAGTTAAGAAGGCTGAACGCGAGAAACGTCTTCTTTGTGGATGACAACTTAATCGGGAATAAACCATTTGCGAAGAAACTTATGGCGTTTCTGAGGGATTATCAAAGAGAGCATGATTATAGGTTTCTCTTTGGGACTGAAGCATCCTTAAACCTTGCTCAAGATGACGAACTCCTCGGGCTTTTTCAGGAAGCCAGTTTTGGATGGGTCTTTATTGGTATTGAATCTCCCGATGAGGGCAGTTTGAAGGAGACTCTTAAATTCCAGAATACTCGAGCGGATATTCTTTCTTCTGTCAGAAAAATCTATTCATATGGAATCGAAGTCCTAGCAGGATTTATCGTCGGCTTCGACAATGATTCGCTTCGCACATTCGAGATGCAGTATAATTTCATTCAACAGTCGGGAATTCAAGGCGCAATGATCGGGCTTTTAACCGCCATTCCGAAAACGCCTCTTTATGAAAGACTGGAAAAAGACGGAAGACTCAAGCCGGACCCCTGGAACACAACTGACAATACAAAGCTCAGCACCAATATTATTCCGAAACAGATGAGTTATGACGAGATGGTCAGTGGCTATCGTGAATTGTATTATCGCTTATTAAATAATCGTACTATTGCGGATAGGATCAAGAATAAAACCCGCTATCTTGTCAACCCGATTTATAGGAATAAATATTCGCTGGGAATACAGTTGAAATCGTTAGGCAAATTCATTCTCTATGGAATAATACCAGGCGGTTTTTCGCGTGTTTATCACTTTGTTCGGTCGTTACCATTTTCCAAACCTGACCAGATTCATATAGTAATTCAGGACTGGGTTATGGGCATAGCTATGCGAAGCTATGTTGATCGTCATTTCATTCTGGAGTTTGATAGGACGAACAACCTGGCTGACAAATACCGTGAGATCATCGAACAAGCTTTCCAGCGCTATCTGAACGGCGGCGCTTTGGAAATATCTCTGAAGCAAGTGAAAAATGCTGCTGGCAACCTTTCGATTTCCATTAAAGGTTTGTTGGACCATGATTTCTTCCTTCGTGCCGCGAATCATTTAGAGGAAGTCTTAAAGAACACTACTTCCTCCGTAACCCTGCATATTGATGAGTTCCATGAACCGCATATTGAGCATTTAAATCATATGCTCAGGCGGCTTTCACGTTATGGTGATAGAGTTTATATCTCCGTCCACGAAAAGCTGAGAGGTATGGTCAATATCGACTCTTCTGTGTTCAATCTGGTTTTAGAGGTGTAGACAGGTTCCCTTCATTTGAGAAAACCTGCAGGGTTTTTCTACAACTGAGAATGCAGAACACAGCCCGCAATTCAACGTTTGTCGTTCTCGTCGTTGCAGTTATTATTACTATATCCATTATCGTTCGTGCTGCGGACTGGGCAACTCTACTATTGATTCCTGTGTTATTAGGGTTTTCAGCTTGGGCAATGGTTCCCTATCTTGTACTCTTCTTTTCCGCTCGGTTGCCAACGAGTTCTAAGGTTTCCTGGGTTGTTTTCTGTGCTACTTTGGTGATAGTTTGTATGGGTGTTTTTATTTATATTGACGCATTCTTTGTCCATTTAGATCCTCAGAGTGGTCTGGTTTTTATTTTTGTCCCGCTTTATCAGCTTATCCTAGCTGGTATCATGTTTGCCATTGCACTATTCTCGAGCCGCTCCATATAGAGCGGTCATGAGATGAAGGCATGATTACACTATTATAAATCAGACATGGGAATCAAAATCTTTCGGGTGGATGCATTCACAGGCAATCCTGCGGCAGTTTGCATATTGTCGTAGCCTAGGGACGAGAGATGGATGCAAGATATAGCCAGAAAAATGAACTTATCGGAGACGGTTTGCGTCGCCTTTTTCGAATCTATTCGTTTCCCCGGAGTGTTCTTTGGACATATGCGTCGTAATCAGGGAGCGAGCGCAGGTATTCCTCCGACATCAGGGGAGATGAACAGATAAAATCAGCCGACGAGCGATTACAGGCTACGGGGATGTTCCAGACCACAGCTATTCGGAGTAGAGCTTTGACGTCCGGGTCGTGTGGCAGCGGCTCAAGCGGGTCCCAGAAAAAGATCAAAAAATCGATAGCTCCGTCTACTATCTTAGCCCCGATCTGCTGGTCGCCGCCTAAAGGCCCTGACTGGAGTTTATTGATTTCAATCCCAAGCTCTAATTCCAACAACTTTCCGGTGGTCCCTGTCGAATATACCTCATGCTGGGCTAACAGATACTTGTTGTATCTCGCCCATTCCAGAAGATCGGTCTTTTTGTTGTCATGGGCTATAAGAGCTATTTTCTTCTTTTGCTTCATCTTCAAAGTTTTTTGCGTCATGAAATCTTTTTATCTCCTCTAAACCTGAAGTTAATTGCTCTAAGGGCGGTAAAAGCTCCAATTGCCCTCAATCTGTTATTTCTGATGATGGAATTATAGTTCAAGTCCTTTGGGGACAGTCAGCTTTGTTAATTGTTACGTGAGATATTTCCCCTGTAATTCAGACATACAATATAGCTTTGTCAAGCTATTCTTGACTATTCGCTCTGGCAAATTGTTTGAATATAAGGGACGAGGGGAAAGCATCAGATTCCTGATTGTGCTCCCTTTGTGCAACGTGAAATTTAGCCTCCTGACGGTCGAAACATTGTGTTTCCCTTTCGGTCTATTATTTTAAATGGTATAAAATAGAGCCTTACTAACTTTATATATTTCGTCAATAAAGAATCTTCATTTCCCGAGAATGGAGAGGGCAAATCAGTAGCATGCGTTTTTATCTCCTCATCCTTTTACTTTTGGTTTTGGTAACCAAAGCTCTGGTTCCTCTCTTTTTTCCCTATAGAGCTTCAGGAGACCAGAAACAGCAGATATTCTGGATGTATCGATTTCAGGACCCGGAGTTGTTCACGAACGATCTTCTAACAGAGTTTATGTCTTCCGGGAAGCTTCAACCGCCGGGCTTTACTTTTGTCTATCGTATGACAAGCGACTTTGTGGACCCGCTTCTTTTTAGTAAGATTTTACCGATCATTCTGGTTATGGTCTCCGTGTTTTATATGTTTCTTTTAGGAAAATCCTTGGGAGGGGAATTTGCAGGATTTATGGCCGGATTAATCTTTGTTTGTGATGTGTTTATAATCGGATGGGAAAAACACTTTCAGGCCGGATTATCTCGAGGCTTTGCTTATCCAATTTTCATTTCGTTTGTCTACTATTTTGTGAACGGAAAACAGACAAAGGCATCTGCCATTTTGGTTCTTCAATCGCTTTTTTATCCGCCTATATTTTTAAACTCCGCCCTTTTGTGGGGTGTGTCCTGCATCAGAAAATCGTGGGTTAAGGAACTAAAACGATCTTCAATTTTCATAGCCGGGTTTATTGTCGCGGGCTTAATTCTTGTCAGCTCGCATAAATCTAGCCCCACTTTTCTTGGTCCTCTCGTATCAAAGAGCAAAGCAAAAACGATGGCGGAATTCGGTCCTGACGGCAGGTCGGATTTTTTTAGAGAGCATTTCTACGAATACCTTTTCATGGGAAGAGCGGGACTTAATCTAGATAAGGTTTCGGTATACGTTGTTCTTCTCATCCCGATTGGGTTCGCCCTCGGAAAGAGAACGTTCAGGGTCAACAGAATTATCTACGACATTATGATTTCCTCGTCCATACTGTTTGTTATCGCGCATCTCGTGCTTTTCAAGCTTCATCTTCCGTCGAGATACGTGCTCTACACGCTGCCTGTGGCTTTTATTTTGCTCTTGGCGTCGAATACAGAAGAATTTATCCAGGAGATTAAGTCTAGATACAGGTTGGACTTAGAACAGAAGATGCCGGATCCAAAAAGGGTTTTAGGAGCGCTGCTTTTGCTGGTGATAGTTATGTTGGGATACCAGATAGTTTACTCTAGACCGGGAAGAGAGAAAGTTGAGCTTTATAAATCCATCTCTACCTTACCTAAAGATGCTCTGATTGCGGGCTATCCGGAGGATATGGACGATATTCCTCTTTTTTCAAGAAGAAAAGTCATGATGAACATGGAGCTGGCTCTTCCCTATTATACTAATTATTATGCTGAAATAAGGAGCAGGACTTTTGATTTCTTCACCGCGTATTATGCAAGTAATTCGTCTCAGATTAGAGGGTTCTGCAAAAAATACGGGATTGACTACCTGGTTGTGAATAAAGATCATTTTGATTGGAAATTTTTGAATGGAAAAATATACTATAGTCCTTTTGGAGAGTATGCAAAGTCATTGGTAGAGAAGAATAAGACATTCGCGCTAGATAATGTAAAAGATTCAAAAAAGGTTTTTAAAAACGCCGTCTACTCTGTGGTAAAATGCGATGAGGTGAGCTCTGATTAGAAAAAATAAGAAACTGGAGGATTCGGTGGTAAGCATAGTTATCCCCGCCTACAACGAGGAAGAGGCTATCGGAGAGGATATCGATACTATCAAACGAGCTATGGACGGGTCGGGATACGATTATGAAATTCTGGTAGTTGATGACGGTTCCGGAGATAGAACGGCGGATATTGCCAGTGATAAAGGGGCTAGAGTCGTAAGACATATTGAAAACAGAGGGTCGGGGGCTTCGAGAAAAACCGGCATGAAAGAAGCGAAAGGCAACATTATCGTCATGACCGACGCCGATGGGAGCTATCCAAACCATGAAATTCCAAATCTCTTGAAATTCATCCCCGAATACGATCAGGTGATTGGAGCAAGGAAAGAAGAGAAGGGAACCTACAAGTTTTTTAGGTTCTTAGCGAAGTTGCTCATTAGAAAGATCGCAGAGTTCCTGTCCGGTAAAGAGATCCCGGACCTGAATTCCGGCCTCAGGGTTTTTAAAAAGAATGTTATCCTTGAATATTTTTATCTGATTCCAGACGGCTTTTCCTGCGTTTCCTCAATGACCCTTATTTTTTTGACAAACGGGCATAGGGTTAAATTCGTTCCAATTGATTATAACAAGAGGATTGGGGAGTCCAAATTCCGTCCGATAAAAGACACTTATGGTTATCTTCTCACCGTGGTCAGGATCATAACATACTTCAATCCGCTTAAGATTTTCATAACCGTCGCGCTCTTCTTATTCTCCATGGGTGTAATAAAGTCCATATATGACGTCCTTATTGGAGGAACGCTCCAGGAGTCGGACATAATTCTTATCCTGTCTGCAATCATCATCGGGGCCATCGGAATGCTTGCGGACCTTATTGTAACACACGGGAGAAGAAAATAGACTTTGTCTAATCAAAGAGACCTCTACGCTTCCGAGGCAATCGGTTATATACCCAGGATTCTAGCGCTTGTCGACAGGAATTTACTGAGCCCTACCTACGGCTGTTTTGATAAGAGCTACTGGCATTACAGGACGATAGATTTTCCGAGCGGAATGTACCAGGAGTGCGTGCTTCCGCTTGCCCTTGTTTATAAATACAATTTCCCGGGTGGAGACGTTTACTACCACAACGAAAGAGTAAAAGAACTGGTAGCTGCTGGAATAAACTATGCCGATAAGTCGTCCCACAAGGACGGCTCTACCGACGACTATTATCCCTACGAGAGGGCGCTCGGCGCGGCATGCTTTCCCCTTCTTGCATGCACCGAGAGCAGCATTTTGCTCGACATCAAGGAAAAGTATATGCTTGATTTCTACTTCAGGAGGGGGCGCTGGCTCATAAAGCACGACGAGAGCGGAAAGCTTACGAACCATCAAGCGCTTTGCGCTTTGTGTCTTTACAACATATATCTTCTAACAGGAGAAAAGGAATTTCTTGCGGGAGCAAAAAAGAGAATTGAACTGGTGCTGAGCTGGCAATCCGATGAAGGGTGGTTTCAGGAGTACGAAGGCGCAGACCCGGGGTATCAAACATTCACGGTCGATTTTCTTGCCAAATATTATAAGAAGAGTGGTGACCAAATTGTGCTTGAACCGCTGAGAAAGGCGATAGAGTTTTCATCGTATTTTGTGCATCCAGACGGGAGTTACGGTGGTGAGTATGGGAGCAGGAACACGTTCAATTTCTATCCTGACGGTTTTGAAATTATGGGGGCTATGTATCCGCTCGCCACTCAGGTCGCAGACAGCTTTTTATACGGCATTGAGAACGGAAAGAGGGCTTATATAGAAGACGAGAGAATCTTTTTTCACAGCGTTGGAAATTACCTGCAGGCGTATCTGGATTACAGCGAGGTAAGGCACAGAAGCCTGTTTGAGAGAGGAGATTTCGTTAAGCATTTTCAAAAAGCGGGGATTTATGTGAGAAAAGAGAAATCGCGGGTCGTCGTAATATCAATCGCAAAAGGAGGAGTAATAAAGGCTTTCTCCTACGGAAAACATCTATATTCCGACAACGGTCTAATCGCAAAGCTGAAAAACGGAAGGTTAATCGTTACACACCATGTTGACGAATATGAGGCGGAGATAAAGGAAAATAGCGTCGAGGTCAGCGGCAATTTCGGATTGGTGAAACTGAGGCTGGCAACGCCGTTTAAGCTTGTCCTGTTCAGGATGGGACTTCTCACATTGGGAAGATTCTCCAGCAATCTTGTGAGGATACTGCTTCAAAAAATGCTGATCACAGGAAAAAAGAGTGCGCCGGTCCAGTTTAAAAGAACATTTCTATTTGAAGACGGTATCAAGATAATAGATGAAATTAAGTACCTAACCAAAAGAAGAGATTTCGAGATAGAAAAGCTCTATGCTGGTGTTGACCACACATCTATTTACGTTGTAGTGAGCAATGCTTATCAGGAGTCAGTCCTAAAAAATTGGGTCGATCTCTCAGAGTTTCTGAGTGAGCTTAATGACAAAGGATATATGAAGGTCGAGAGAGTGATCGAAGACATTTGATGAAAAGAATCATTGGTGTTCTTGTTAGCCTTGGAATTTTAGCTGTAATCTTTCTCAAGATAGATTTCGACCAGTTTGTGCATAATTTTAAAAACCTAAATCTCCAGTACTTCGCCATATCTCTCCTTTTCTTTGTTCCGCAGACCTATGTGAGTGCAAAGAGGTGGCAGTTGATTCTCAAGGCTCAATGCGCTATAAGCATTTGGAAATCCACAACGTTGATACTTGCATCGAGTACACTAAATGTAATATTGCCCTCTAAGGTAGGGGATTTTGCCAAGGCTCTTTTTCTCCAGAGGAGCGACGGCCTCGAGTTGAGCAAGGGATTTTCACTCACATTCATGGAGAAGACTCTTGATGTCGCCGGGTTGTGCGTCGTGCTTTTAGTCGGTGCGGTGTATATTCCGAGTAGCAACAGCATTGTCAGATTATCCATTGCATTTTCCTTTTGTATCATAGGAATAACGGTCTTTATGTTTTCGTATGATATAAGAAAGCTCGGGTTGAACTGGTTGGCATCTAAGATAGGGGTAGAAAAGAGGCTTTATGGATTCTTAGATGAATGGCAGGAGATGGTAACCGCGCTGAAGAGTAATGGGAGAAGATTCATAATAATTGTTTCTCTCTCGATATTTCTCTGGTTTCTCCACATAGGTCAGATATATCTCTTCTTTCTTTCTTTGAACAGCGCAGTCTCTCCAATTGTGGTGTTCGCTTATGTTCCCCTCAGCATATTTGTCGGACTTGTTCCCATAAGCTTTGGCGGTATCGGGACACGAGACGCAGCTCTTATTTATCTATTCTCAGGTTATGAATCAGCATCGGTTATGGCTGGGGTCGGAATACTGTGTTCTTTCAGATATTTTGTGCCCGCGCTGTTCGGTCTGCCTTTTATTGACAAGCTGGGATTCAAGCCCCGGGAAATAAAGGGAGAAAGCCTGAATAAGGTTGCGTGATCTGCTTCTAGCTGGGATAGGATCGCGCCGAGCTTGCCCTCAGTGGTTCGACAAGCTCACCACAGGCATGCCGATGAGATGATGCTCCTACGTTATGAAACTCTACCGCTTGTAGGTGCATCTTCCAGATGCGATGCGACGCAGGCATTTTCAGTCTGCTTCCCGAAGTTTATTATAGAAATTTACTTGCAGAGACGCAAAATTTTTCGTCTCTTAAAAATAGAGAGCGCTGATCGTGGAACCAATATCATATGCTACAAAATCTATGATGAGTGTATTCAAACTTCGCGATTTGCCGACGGCGAGGCGTTTATTTCGAGGAGTTTTTCCTTTTCATTAATCGAGTTTCTCAGGTTGATGATTGAAATTAAAGCGTTGACTGTAGCGTATGCTAAGAATGCGAACGCTGCGCCTATATAGGAAAACTTAGGAACGAGTATAAACAATAGCACTACATATAGAGTCGTGGAAATGATTCCTTGAACCGTCCTTAGACCCGGTTTGTCGAATGCGAGCAGAGCGGGGTTTATCCAGAAGGTCAACTGTGTTATTAAGACTGCAACCGTCACTATTCTGAGCGCATTTGAAGCGGGAATATATTCATCTCCATAAACAAGCCTAACTATTTGCTCTGAAAATATCAGGATCGCAATGCCGAGTGGGATAGTGAATTTCATGAGTGTCTTTGTCGAATATTTGAGAATTTTTTTTAGGTCTCTTAAATTATTTAGGTTCAAAACCCTGACGAGTTCTGGATATATAGCTTCGTAGAGGGGGTCCATAATTCTGGTCATCACCTTTACGAAGGATTTTGCTATCTTGTAGTAAGCAGCGGCTTCTTTGCCCGAGAAGTATCCCAGCACTAGTATTCCGAGGAAATTGTCGTTTGCCATTTTGAGGGTTGCAGTTATGCTCGTATTTCCTAGAAACCAAGCGATTCCCCTCCACTGGTCTCGGATCAGGTGCAGGTTAGAACCCCACCACCTCTCGATTCCCTTCTCCTTGAGAGTTCTATGTACCGCCCATTGCCTTATTCCAAACCCGAGAAAGCTAACTGCTATGTAGGAGATTAGGACTCCTTTTATTCCCATACCTGAGTATAGTACTATCGAGACAAGGACGAATTTGATAAAACTACTTGACGACGATATAAAAGCGATGTTCTTGAATCTGTCGAACACTCTCAGTATTGCATCTGATGTCGAATTTGCAGTATCTATGAGAAGACTGAATGCGTAAATCCAGATAAAGTAGAGAGCTTCTTCCGATTGTATCAAATGAACACTTGCAAGCTTTGCGGTCAAGACCGCTATGGCAAAAGCTAAAATTCCGCTCGATATATCCACAATATAGGAGAGCTTGACCATCGAGCGGGTTCTTTCCTTATCTCCGCTTGTCCAAAAGGTGCCGATGTATTTGGTTGCCGTTTCCCAAACTCTAAAATCGAAAAATTGGTTTAAGCAGTCTACAAATGCGATTATTAAAACCAACAGTCCGTAATCGTCAACCCCAAGCATCCTTGCAACGATCACACTTTGTAAAGCGGAAAAGAGACTTGCCGCAGTCTTTCCTCCAAGTAGCCACGACGAGTTATGAAGGAGCCGTTTTGTAATGCTTTTCGGTTTGTTCATCGAATATCCGGCTTGAGAAAATTAACGTTAATTGAAAAGACTATTTATGAGTTTCAAGAAGTTGTCAATCATTATCTCTTCGGTAAAATGCCGTTCGATCATTTCTTTTCCGTTCTTCCCCATACTTTGCGCTTTTTCTTCATTGTCTAACAGAGTTGTAATAGCATCTGCTATTTCCTCGGCGCTCAAGGGGTTCACGAGGTAACCAGTGAGGCCGTGTTTTATAGCTTCCTTCGAGCCTCCGTGATCCCCCGCTATAGTGGGTTTTCCCCTTGCACTCGCCTCTAGAAGAGCGTTTGGGAGCCCCTCAACTTTATTGTTCCAAGGTCTGTTAGGCATTATAAATATGTCACATGAGTCATAGTAATCTATTATTTTTTCATGAGACACGCCCCCTGTGAAGATCACATTTTCTTTTAATTTCTCTTCCTCGACTAGCTTTCGAAACAGTTCCTTGTACCTTCCCTCTCCAACCACAATATATTTGAGGCGAGGATATTTTTCTTTAACCTTTGGAAGAGCCCTGATAACCATGTCCTGTCCTTTTCTGGGAAGGATTCTAGCTACCGTGAGGAGTACCTTGTCAGTGTTTCCGATTCCCAATTTGTTCTTTAATTGTTCAAGGTTTTGTTTGTTCGGTTTCTGGTCGATCATATATTTTTCTACCCCGTTATATATGACCTCAATTTTATCTCCGCTTATACCGATATTCTCCAGCAGTTCCCTTGTGGAGTGGCTCACGGCGACTATTCTTTTTGAATTCTGATAGAGCCTCCGTAATGGGAATCGGAGAAGCCTTTTACTTAGGTCGTTGCTGAAGAAACAAGTAGTGATTCCGGATCCTGCCACACGCACTAAAGGTTTAAACGAGAAGCTGGGGAAAAGCCCGCCCACTGCCTCGGCCTCTTCGGTTATGAATAAAACAACATCCGGCCTCTCTTTCGCGACAGTTCTAGAAAAGAATATACATCCGAATATATATTCCATTAAGGGTGTTTTTTTAACCAAACTCTTTCCAAGAAATGGGATTCGGATTATTTTGCAGTTTAAAGACTTGTCAATTTCCCTGTCCTGTGATGAATAACCCGGAACAAGCGCGATAACTCTCAGTCCTGCTTCGGAGATTCCCTTGACAATCTTGAAGCTCGAGGTGGCAAGACCTCCCAAAAAAGGAGGAAATTCATGAGTGTATATAAGAACCTTCATTGATTAATAAACCTTTTTACCATACATCAGTCGATTAAAGGGCTTGGGAGTTTCATGATCTATTGCAGTTTAATTTACATTGCACTATATTGTGTTTTATATTATTTTGGCGGTTCATTCATGTTTATAGACTTCATTGCTTGATTATGAGCGCGTTACTTGATTTTGCCAAACTCCAGCAAAATTTAGGAGATTAATAATGAGCGACATTATATCTGAAATGCTTATCCTTCTCTGCACAGGCCTGGGTGAGGGGAATACCAACACCGATAAACTCACAAAACAGTTAGTTCTATCCAACCCGGACAGGGATTATAACAAAACTAAGTTAGAGGTGCTGGATACCCTTAAAGAGCTCAAAGACAGCGGTCAAATTCAAATTATTACAGTCGGATGGGAGTTGGGACAGGAGTTTTTTTATATATGTTCAAATAGGCTATAAGCCCTGTTGTTTGCACAACGAATTAGCAATAGGAAAACTTGAATTCCGATTGCTAAAGACGACGGTTAATATCTTCTTTTCCCTGAGGTCGGGCTAGTATGGAGGGTCGATTTGGATGTACTCGATTATATCAGGATAGTCGGCTTGACAGATATCGAGGTCGTATCTTCTGGTATTTTTGATGTGACTTTTAATATAGTTTACTCCCAGGACTCGGACTTCAGGAGCCCAAAGAGAGGGGTTTTTGCTCTCCGTTTATCTGATTTTATAGACATAACTGTGGTGCCTGAGAGAGAGATTGAAAATATAGCTCTCAGGCTCATAGGCCAGATTTTGATCAGGGAAAAAAGTGATGACGGTTCGATTAATGTACTTCATCTTTTCGGAATTGGGCTTGGGGATTGGCTCGTAGAGAATGCAAGGTGTAATAAGAGACGAGGTGGATCGAGGACTTAAATTCGCTGCTTTTTAATAATTATTTTTGATTCACTTTATCCAGAATTTAATTCAATTTAGCCTTATTAAATTTGGGTCTTACATATTGATTAGGATTGGGGTATAATCAGAGAAATTTTTTTATCCGCTCTTTGAAAAAAGGTATATATTTTGAGGAGGATTGAGGGGCAAACACTCAAGCTGTTGGCTCATGTGGTTGAGGCGAAAGTTTATTCACGCAATTATTTTTTAGAGGAGGATTGGTGGTCATGACCTCAAAACGCTCTCTTATATTAATTTTTCTTCTGTTCATTCCGAGTACCGTTTTTGGTGTTACGAGGTATGTAGTTAAAGAGGGAGACAGCTTGTACGAACTGTCTAAGATATTCAACGTTTCCGTAAATGATTTGAGGAAAGCGAATGAGTTAAATGGAAATAAGTTAGATGTTGGCAATGTTATTTTAATACCGAATTCTACAAGCTCCACAAAAAAAGCTGCGTCGTTGAATAGCGGGGAGTACATTGTCGGTAAAGGTGATACGTTAAGTGGGATAGGCAAAAAGTTCGGAGTTTCCGCTGATTATATCAAGAACGTAAACAATCTAAAGAAAAGTAATTTACACGTCGGACAAAGGCTTCTTATCCCTTCTTCTGATTCTGTCAGAGTTAATGCGGAAGTAAAAAAAGAGACAACCGCTACTATTGTAGAAAAAAATTACTCAGAAACTAAAAGTGAGGCTTCTAAAGTTGCAACAAAATATAAAATAAAGAAGGGAGATACGCTCGGGGGGATTGCACGTAAGTTTGGTGTGTCTGTCAATAAACTCAGGACGGCAAACGGATTTCCTGATGATAATCTTAGAATAGGAAAGATTCTGATAATACCGGCGTCGACTAGTTCAGTGAGTAAAGAGGCTGTCCGTGAAACCTCGCCTAAACCGCTATTATACGATAATAAATACATTGTCCGAAAAGGAGACAATCTATACGGCATATCGAGGAAATTTGGAGTTTCAGTCGATTCTATCAAGAATGCCAACGGATTGAGTTCTAGCTCTTTGAAAGTTGGGGATTCGATACTTATACCCGGCTCAATTGACAGAGCGACTACGGTTGAACCAAACAAATACGTTGTTGCAAAAAACGATACTCTGAGCGAAATAAGCGCAAAGTTCGGAGTATCTGCAAACAGCATAAAGCGGGTAAATAATCTAAAAAGCAATAGTCTTAGGATTGGACAAAAACTTATTATCCCCTCCGGTTCTGCTAAGCTTGCGGTCGAGGGGTTTGAAAATATTCAAAAAGAACAGGAAAACTCAAACAAAACTCGCCAAGAAAAACAGTTAGCAAAATCGACCGACCCGCGTTCTGTATCTTCTAAATACAAGGTAAAAAAAGGAGATACGCTTGGGAAAATAGCAAATAAATTCGATGTGCCTCTGAGTAAATTGAAAAGCGCAAACGGGTTTAAGAGCAATAAGTTGATGGCGGGAAAGGTTATCACAATACCAGGCGCTTCAAATAAAGGATTCGTTCGAGATGGTTCTCACAAGCCGATTTTTCTCAATAGAAGGTATGTTGTTAAAAAGGGTGATAACCTACATGTTCTATCGAAGAAGTTTGATACGTCCGTTTCATCGATAAAAAGAGCTAGCGGTATTAAAGGCAGCTCGATAAGAATCGGTCAAGTGCTCACCATTCCCGCCAAGGAGCAGTATATAGATACTTCTGATGAGAATTTATCCAAGTCTTACTCTACAATTAACCGGAATGGCTATAATGGGAAAGGGTCGGAACTCTATGGTTCCAGAGACAATATTATAAATGTGGCGAAGAGGTTTCTCGGGGCCCCCTATAAATTTGGAGGCACATCACCAGTCAGGGGCATTGACTGCTCTGCGTTTGTTAATAAGGTATTTGACTTTTTCAATGTCGAACTTCCAAGAACCGCTAGAGACATATATAAAGTTGGTCAAAGTGTGGATAAAAGCGAACTTGCCACCGGAGACCTTGTGTTCTTCCAGACTTATGCGAGTTACCCTTCTCATGTGGGAATCTACATCAACAATGATGAGTTCATACACGCTTCTTCTGCGGCTAAGAAGGTCACGATTGATAGTATGAATCGGTCTTATTACAGGAAGAGGTATATTGGGGCTAAGAGAATCGAAGTAAGTGGCTTATTCTTTGACGAAATGGCTAAGAGTTATAAGGGTTTTGAGAAGCATTAAATCTTTTTTCTCAAGAGTAAAGAGTGATACCCTTCTGAATTGTTTTCTTTTTTGCTATGCTGTAGTTTCTGCGCCAAGGTTTGAAATATGTAAACCCCGTGTATATATTATTGCAAAGAAAATTATGTTCGAGAATATCAATAAATTCAGGGAGTTTCTCATCTCTGAGAGGAATTACTCAGAACACACTGTAAGAGCATATATAACCGACCTCAAGGAACTTAAGTCCTTTTTGGAAAATAGAGAGAGTCCTGATGGCAAAGATATAGATGTTTCACATCTGGAAGAAATCGAGATAAGGGCTTATATTGCCTGGCTCTACAAGAAAAACTCAAGAACATCGATATCAAGGAAGCTGGCCTCAATTAGGGCTTTTTTTCAGTTTCTTATCAGAGAAGGATCAACCGTAACCAATTCTGCCAAGCTTGTTCCTACCCCAAAAGGAGAAAGAAGACTGCCCGCTTTTTTAACTGTTGATGAGGTTTTTAAACTTGTTGATACTCCTGAAAAAGATTCTGGTATGGGACTCAGGGATAGAGCTATCCTTGAGCTTTTCTACTCAAGCGGACTCAGGGTAAGCGAGCTTGTCGGAATTAATTTGATCGACCTGAGTCTCGGAGCGTCTGTTGTTAAGGTTCTCGGCAAGGGTGGAAAGGAACGCATCGTCCCACTCGGCTCCAAAGCTTTAGATGCGATCAGAAATTATATTGAAAAAAGAGATGATTGTAATCCGAAAGGAGATTTCCTCTTCGTAAATTCGAGGGGAGGAAGGCTTACTGTAAGAAGTGTGGCCCGGATCGTAAAAAAATATGCTGTCATTTCTGGAATTCCAAAGAACGTGACTCCCCATGTTCTTAGACATACCTTTGCAACTCACCTTCTGGGCAGTGGAGCTGATTTGCGGGCAATCCAGGAGATGCTTGGACACAAGAGCCTGTCGACGACTCAACGATACACCCATACTTCAATAGAGAAAATCATGGAAATATACGATAAAACTCATCCGAGGGCATAAGAGATATGGCATCTTTTCACGGAACCACTATTGTATGTGTCAGAAAGAACGGGCAGGTGGCGATGGCGGGCGACGGTCAGGTGACACTGGGTCAGACCGCTATCAAACACACTGCTAGAAAGGTGAGGAGGATACACAGCGATAAAGTATTAGTTGGGTTTTCAGGAGCTACCGCCGATGCAATTACTCTTTTCGATAAATTTGAGGCAAAGCTGGAGGAGTTCAGGGGAAATTTAAGAAGGTCTGCGGTCGAGCTAGCAAGGGATTGGAGAACCGATAGAATTTTAAGGAGGCTTGAAGCCCTTCTGACTATTGCGGACAAAGAAAGCATGTTTATTATCTCAGGAAGCGGAGATGTTCTGGAGCCGGACGACGACGTAATAGCGATCGGGTCTGGGGGTCCTTTTGCTCAGGCGGCGGCAAAAGCGCTTTTGAGACATTCCAAGCTAAATGTCAAGGAAATCGCAGAAGAGTCTATGAAAATTGCAGCTGAAATCTGCATTTACACAAACGATAAAATTACAGTCGAGGTTTTATAAAGTGATGGGTAAGGAACCGTTTTTTACTCCTAGGGAGATAGTTTCAGAACTCGATAAATACATTGTCGGTCAGAGCAAGGCGAAAAGAGCAGTTTCAATCGCTCTCCGTAACCGCTGGAGGCGTCAACGGGTATCCCCCGAGCTCAGAGACGAAATTGCGCCGAAAAATATATTAATGATCGGCCCTACAGGCGTCGGCAAAACCGAGATAGCAAGGAGGTTGGCAAAGCTCTCTCAAGCCCCTTTTCTGAAGATCGAGGCATCGAAGTTTACCGAGGTTGGGTATGTCGGAAGAGACGTTGAATCAATGATCAGGGATATTACAGACATAGCAGTAAAAATGCTTACTGATGAAGAGAAACTAACCGTTATGTTAAAAGCCGAGGATTTGGCGGAAGAACGAATGCTGGACCTTCTATTTCCAAAGAATAAAACCGACGAATCCGACTCATCTGCCGATACGAGGGAAAAGTTGAGGAAACTTTTCCGAGATGGAAAGCTCGATGAGAGATACGTTGATATAGAGGTTAATTCTCGAAACTTTCCGATCCAGGTTTTTACTCCTTCGGGTTTGGAAGAGATGGATGTGAATATCTCGGATATGCTGGGAAATCTTTTTCCAAAGCGAACTAAAAAGAGAAAAGTCAAGGTGCCAGAGGCAGTTAAAATCCTTGTCCAGGAAGAAGCTGAGAAACTCGTCGATATGGATAAGGTTGTCAAGCTCGCGATAGAGCGGGTCGAACAGGCAGGGATTATTTTCATTGACGAGATCGATAAGGTTGCAGGCCGAGAAAGCACGGCGGGACCAGACGTCTCAAGAGAAGGTGTCCAGAGGGATTTGCTTCCGATAATCGAGGGATGCACTGTCAACACAAAACACGGAATGGTGAAGACCGACCATATATTATTCATCGGAGCCGGCGCGTTTCATGTCTCCAAACCATCCGACCTTATTCCTGAACTGCAGGGAAGGTTCCCAATAAGGGTGGAGCTTGATCCGCTTACAAAGGAGGATTTTATCAGGATTCTTACGGAACCAAAAAACGCCCTTGTCAGGCAGTATAAGGAACTACTTAAGACAGAAAATATTGACCTTGTGTTCAAAGAAGATTCGATGTCTGAGATTGCAGATATTGCAGCACGGGTAAACGACTCAACGGAAAATATAGGTGCAAGAAGGCTTCATACAATTTTGGAAAAAATACTTGAGGATATTTCCTTTAATGCTCCCGATATGTCAAAGCAAAAGATTGTAATAGACGCAAAGTATATACGAGAGAAAATAGAAGATATCGTAAAAGATCGAGACCTGAGTCATTATATTCTATAAAGACCGACCGTCTAAATATTGCTCTGCCAGATTGCCTTGCCGATAAAAAACGGTCCTAATTTATTCAAGTATTTAGAAGTCTGCTGAGTTCTTCGCATAGCCTGGACTACACTTGATAGAGGATATAAATCCCTTCCCAATAAGCCGATAACAAAATCATTGTCATTTCTATCCAAACCATGGCAGGCTAGGCGAATGTCCCTGGCATATCCGGCTTTTCCGTACCTAAAGCCGATTTTACCGTGCTCTCCCAATACGGCACGTTGTTCATCTTCGGACAGATTCTCGAAGGACTTAGTTCTTTGAAGAGGATACCAAATTCCCCATAACCATTGCCTGTCCAGGATCCTTCTCCGTGGTTCTTTTATGAGGGTTTCTTCTAAATCCGGCTCGTAGCCGAATGAGTAGGTTCGACCGAGCATAGTATATTCTGGTTTTGGAGATAGCTCAGTGAAAGGATTTTGGTTCAGAATATTTCTTAAGTCGCTGACAAAGAAATCGGGGTTTTCATTCATTGTGATTAAGCCCACTCCATAGGGATCGTTCATATCCATATATAGCGCACCGTCTATATTGGCCTGTTCTAACTTTTCTATTATTGTTTTGATATCTCGGCAATAGCCGAAAGACAAAAATTGAATAAACAATCTCCGGTCTAATGATATGGGGGTGCTGTCTTTCTTTCTTCCTTTCTCGCTGATGTCGAGTTGATTTTCGTCATTCATAGACATATTGAAAAGTTCCTTTTGTATTAAGCATATAAAGATTATACCGTATTTGATGTCTTGGCTAATTCAAATTCGGAGCAAAATCGTTATTGTTCAGATTTAGTCGGAAAAGAGGCTGATAAGGCGGTAGTTTTTTATTGCAAGAAACTTTATTTGCTATATAATAAAACCTCATATTTTTTGGCTAAAAATATGCATATGAAAGAACTAATCAATAAAGCGGAAACCCTGGTTGAAGCGCTCCCGTACATAAGGGAATTCTACGGAAAGACTATTGTCGTGAAGTACGGCGGAAGCATAGGAGGCAAAGAACTCCAGAACTTCGCGCGGGACCTGGTTCTCATGAAATACGTTGGAATGCATCCAGTTATCGTTCACGGTGGCGGTCCTCAGATCGGAAATCTTCTCGAAAGGCTGGGTATGAAGTCGCAGTTCATAGCAGGACTCAGAGTCACGGATTCGGAAACCATGGAAATAGTGGAGATGGTGCTTGTGGGAAAGGTTAATCAAGAAATCATAGCAGCCATAAACTCGCTCGGAGGCAAGGCGGTAGGTGCCTCAGGACAGGAGGGGAATATAATAGTTGCAAAGAAATTGGATATATCCAAGTTTGCTCTGGAAAACAATATGGATATACCTCAGGGGCAGGACTTGGGAATGGTTGGAGAAGTGGAAAGTATAAATCCTCATTTGATAAAGGTGCTCGAAGACGCCGGATTCATTCCTGTTATCGCGCCTGTTGGTTTTGATGAAGAGGGAAAGTCTTATAATATAAATGCTGACCATGTGGCGGGAAAGGTCGCGGGAGCGCTTAGGGCGGAAAAATTAATCATACTTACAGATGTACCAGGTATATTGGACGAAGATAAGAACCTCATATCCACACTCACCGAGAATTCAGCAAAGGATCTGATTAAGAAAGGGGTAATCTCCAAAGGGATGATACCGAAGGTAATGTGTGCGTTCGATGCTCTTGACGAAGGGGTTACCAAGGTCCACATTGTTGACGGAAGGGTGGAGCATGCCCTTATTCTTGAAATCTTTACAGATGCGGGAGTCGGAACAGAGATACTCCTTTGAATACCGAACACATAATCTCAAAATCTGAAAGATATTTGATCCACAACTATTCTCGTTACCCCATATTGCTGGTAAAGGGCGAAGGGTGCTGGGTTTGGGATGCGGGGGGGCGGAAATATCTTGATTTTACTACAGGAATAGCAGTCACAAATCTAGGTCATTGTCATCCGGCAATAATAAAAGCCATAAAAGAACAAGCCGCGAGTGTGATTCATGTATCAAACCTTTTTCACATTGCGCCGCAGGCAGAGCTTGCAGAGATTCTTGTGCGAAACTCTTTTGCCGACAAGGTTTTTTTCTGCAACAGCGGCGCGGAGGCCAACGAGGCAGCCATAAAGCTTGCAAGAAAGTGGGGCAAGGCGAATGGAGGGAGGTACAAAATAGTATCGGCGCTCGGTTCATTTCACGGGAGAACGCTTGGCGCGCTTAGCGCAACAGGTCATAAAAAATATCAAAATGGGTTTAGACCCCTTGTTCCTGGTTTTAAATTTGTTCATTTCGGAAATGTAAAGTCGCTTGAAAAAGCGCTCAAAGATGAAAAGGTATGCGCCGTAATCCTAGAGCCGATACAGGGGGAAAATGGGGTAATAATTCCACCCGATGACTATCTAAAAAATGTAAGGGATATTTGCTCTGAGAAAAACGTCCTTTTAATTCTCGATGAAATACAGGTTGGTCTAGGGAGGACGGGGAGGCTGTTCGCTTACCAGCATTACGGAATAGAGCCAGACCTAATGACGCTTGCTAAGGCTCTGGGTGGGGGAATTCCCTGTGGCGCCGTTCTCACTCACGATGAGGTTGCTATCTACTTAACGCCTGGCTCTCACGGTTCCACTCTGGGAGGAAATCCAATTGCTATGCAATCGGGTTGCGCTGTACTGAGAACTATACTAGACGACGGACTCCTGGATAATACAGAAAGAATGGGAGGGTATTTTTTAGAAAAGCTCAAAGAATTGAAGCTCAAGCATGGAGAATTTATTAAAGAGGTCAGGGGAAAGGGGCTTATTCTCGGAATAGAGATCAAAAGCAAAGACAAAGCAAAAGAGATTTCCAGAAAATTCCTAGAGAAAGGGCTTCTCGTGATCCTTACTCAGGAAACAGTCGTAAGGATTCTTCCGCCCCTTGTCGTAAAGCAGGACGAGATTGATTTTGCCATAGAAAAATTCGACGAATCCTTCAGCGAGATTTCTTGATGACAAGACATCTTTTGAGCATATTCGACCTGGATAAAAAAGAGATAGACTTCCTCCTCAAAAGGGCTTTTAAACTCAAAGCTCAAAAGAAAAAAGGGACTCCTCACGCTACTCTAAAAGGAAAATACGTAGGGATGATATTTGAGAAACTCTCGACAAGGACGAGAATTTCGTTTGAAGTCGGTACGATTGACCTGGGAGGCAATGTTATTTACATGAGCTCTCGCGATATGCAGCTTGGCCGCGGAGAAACAATTGCAGATACTGCAAGGGTTCTTTCTACATATGTAGACGGGGTGATAATCAGAACATACGGACAAGAGAGAATCGAAGAGCTTGCCCGGCATTCATCAATTCCAGTGATTAATGCACTAACCGACCTAGAACATCCATGCCAGATTGTATCAGATTTGTTCACAATAAGGGAAAAGGGTGTCGATATAAATAAAATGAAGCTCGCGTACATAGGGGATGGAAACAATATTGCCAATTCATTGATAGGCGCTGCGGCTATATTGGGATTTCATTTGAGTGTTGCCACTCCCAAAGGGTACGAACCTGGCCAAACAATATTGAAGAAGGCTAGAAGATACAAAAACGGCAAAATAGAGATTACCAATGATGCAAAGGAAGCGGCAAAGGATGCGGATATACTATACACAGATGTCTGGGTGAGCATGGGACAAGAAGATGAAATGAGAGAAAGACTAAAAATTTTCAAGCCGTTCCAGATAAACACTAAGCTCCTCTCCTTTGCAAAGCCGGGTGTGCTCGTGATGCACTGCCTGCCCGCCCATAGGGGCGAAGAAATTACGGATGAAGTAGTTGACGGGCCAAACTCAATAGTATTCGATCAGGCTGAAAACAGACTTCACGTAGGCAAAGCTATAGTTGAGATGTTCATAGGGAATAGACCATTGTGACAAGGGGTCGGTGGTTCTTGCTGGGGCCGGAATATTTCAGGGGCAAAATTGAATTGCCCCTGAAATTTACTTGGCAGCATTAATAAAAGCTGGAAATTAGTAATCTTCGTCTATGCTGAATCTTTGCTGATAGTCTATGTTAAACCCTCTTCTTATAGGCTCAGAATCCAAAACCCAGTAGCCGCCCTTTATAAATATGTTTATCAGACCTACAGGAGGGCGAATGACAAGGCTTAACAGTTTAAACGGATGAATTGCATCGGCAGGATCGTAAACTGTTATTTCCTGTTGTCCCGGTCCCAGAGCAAAAGCTGAAGAAGCAAAAATTAATATTCCCAGCGCAACTGCATGAAACCATTTCATTTTACTCATCCTCCTTTAAGACATTTTTTGTTATGTTATATAGTGGTAAATTATAGTACATTACTCTCCAAGGTCAATCATCGATTTATACTTCGGAATTCCTGTGGGTTCTGATAAAATATGCCTTGATTATTTTAGAGATTGATACCTTTATTGAATTTGCCGAAAAGCAACTTATATATCTATGATTGTTAAGTTTTGTTTGATTTTGTAGCTCGTTTCGTTTATTACTTAGTTATGGCTTTATCTTCCCTTATCGTTTACGAGCCTCTCGATAACTTTACCGAGAACAGGACTTACTGGAGTGAATACGTCTCTTTCTATGAGCAATACTGGGGCGGACCTACCTCTCCTTATGGGGTGTGGTTTGGCACTGAATATGATAATTTTAGACGAGCTCTGTCGAATCATCTGGAAATCGATGACTACAAGATACAAGACTGCTTCTCTATGAAAGATAAAAATGGGAAATATTATATCGCGCCATTCAGTTCCGGGACGAATCCCCATATTCTCAATTCTGAAAACCATATACCGTTTGATTGGTTCCTGTTATTCAAGAGTGATGAGCGGGAATATTTTTATACTCCATGGGGGTTTGGTGGGATCAATTACGATACAAAAATCAATCTCGCTACCGAAAGGTTGAATGATGCCCGTGAAATAATAGACATCACTCTGAAAAAACAGAAAGAGAATCACTTCAAGGTGCTCATATTCGAAAAACTCATTGAGATTCAATCCGGAATTGCGGGCACTAAAACGTGGCTTGGCGGGTTCGATCCCAGAGCATACATTGTCCTTAACTATGGAGAGATATGCTCGTTCATTCATCCTTATACTATGAAAAATGAGCGTTCTGTGAGTGAGTTATGGCAGCTTATTGATTTTATTAAAGAAGATCGGTTTGAAGAGGCTCAGTCAGCTCTGAGTATTCTTACCGAGAAGTGGGATGATATAAGAAGAAAGGCTATAGGAGAAGTCGAAAAATTTACCATTCAGTAAAAACTCTAATAAATAATATCCCCAAGATTTTTGAGAAACTTCATTTAATTTTTCGTCTAAGCAACAAAGAGGCAACCGTTGTTATCCCTTTGAATTCATGTTGAAACCAAAACATATATTGAGAGTTTAATAAAATGAAATCAAATTCACTCTGGCGCATCCATTTTAAGAGAATAACATCATAACTTCAAGGAGAAAAAGTTATGCTGAAATATAAAGAATATAATGAGATATTTGATGATGACACTCAACCACAATTCGACTCACTGGCAGAAGATTTTAATACCATAAAATCCGAAGATTATTTTGAAGAGGATTTTGAGCTGGATATTCAACCGTCCGAAGAAATTAGAACAACAGAAAGCGAGACTGAAATTCCAAATCATGATCTAAGGTTAATAAATGCTTACTTTAAAGAAGTCAGTACCGAGCCTCTTTTAACTCCCAAAGAGGAAATCGAAGTAGCGGCAAAGATCAAAAAGTGCGAAGCTAGAGCAATAGAGATGCAGCGTGTTATAGGGAGAATCCTCAGCAGAAGGGTGTGGCGCGAAGATAAGAAGACTCTTCTCGAGCTAATAGAAGCTGCCGATAAAATTCCGAATAAAACTCTGTTGTTTAAAAAACGCATTAAGAGACTCCTAAATCTCCTTCAGGCATATTCAGGGAAAGCAGTTCAGTTCAAAAACAGGTTTATCAAAGCAAACTTAAGGCTCGTTGCAAGCATGGCTAAAAGGTACATGGGGCGCGGTGTTCCCTTTTTAGACTTGATTCAGGAGGGGAATTTAGGGCTTATAAAGGCTGTAGAAAAGTTTGATTATACCAAGGGCTACAGATTTTCCACTTATGCATGCTGGTGGATAAACCAGGCTATGACCAGGGCGCTTTATAATCAGACTAGGACTATAAGAGTTCCATCCTATCTACTCGAAAAAGCTGGCAAGGTTCAATATACGCGGTCCTTGCTTAAAGAAAAGAATGGAAAAACGCCTAATGCGGAAGAGATTGCGAAGAATGTGAATATGTCCGTAGAGGGCGTAAAGCGAATACTGGAAACCTACGAGAAGATAGTTAGTCTCGATTCGACTATATGGTCGGACGAGAAAATGACATTTATTGATTTCGTTCCCGACCCTAATTCTCCCTTGCCCGATTCAATAATAGCGGCTGCTTCAATTCCACAAAACGTCGACAATGCTCTTTCAATGCTGAATTTCAGAGAGAGGGAAGTTATTAAAATGAGGTTTGGAATCGGCTATGAAAATCCGTCCACACTGGATGAGGTGGGAAAAAGGTTCGGGTTAACTAGAGAAAGAATAAGACAGATAGAAAGAAGCTCGATTCAGAAACTCAAAAGGTCTAAATCGTCCAGCGTTCTCAGAAGTCTTGTGGAAGAGCACAGATGATATACGACCGACTACGACACATATCAACTCTTTCTTAATTTACTCCTGAATACTAAGAACGTCTAACAATAGCCCGTTTCCTATATAATGTTTCCTTTTTATCCATATAATTCAATCTGAATTGGTTTAATCTAATGGTATTATTTTACGCGGCTGAGGTTTAGAAATTGAAAGACGGCGACATTCATAAGGCTATAGGAATCTTGAGAAGAGAGAGCAAAAAATGGGATGTGCCTGTTGTAACACTGGCGGCGGTGAGTTCTCATGATCCTTTTAAGCTATTGATATCGACGATTCTCAGTCTGCGCACTCAGGATAAGACTACCGAGCTAGCTTCAAAGAGATTGTTCAATATTGCGGATAACCCTAAAGATATGTCGAAGGTTAGCGCTGGGGAGATTCAAGAGGCGATATATCCGGTTGGTTTCTACAAAACAAAGGCAAAAACTGTTCTTCACCTATGCAAAGAGCTTATAGATAAATACGACTCAAGAGTTCCGAATGACCTGGATGAACTAATGAAACTCAAGGGTGTGGGAAGAAAAACTGCAAACCTCGTCGTTACTCTCGGATACGGAAAGCCTGGTATCTGCGTCGATACCCATGTTCACAGAATATCCAATAGATGGGGTTACATAAAAACGAAAACTCCTCTCGAAACCGAAATGGTCCTTCGAGAAAAGCTACCAAAGAAATACTGGATCGAGGACAATACTCTTTTAGTAGCTTTCGGACAGCATACATGCCGGCCTATTTCTCCAAAGTGCAGCCAATGTCCTATAGAAAGATATTGCGATAAGGTAGGGGTTGAAAAAAGCAGATAAGGCTTTAGTGAGCATGAAATCACACAAAAGCCCTCATCAGAAAGTTTGACTACCAAATCTTTCCAAATATAATCTAGTAGGTTTTTCTCAAGGCGTTTCGAGGAGGAGCGAAGGAATTTGGAATCTGTGTTTTTCTACATCTTTGCTGCGGCTTCGATTACTGGCGCACTTTTAGTGGTTACTCATCAAAATCCGGTAGCAAGTGTTCTTTCTCTTGTGCTCACCCTCTTTTCAACCGCTGTTCTTTTTGTTCTTCTTCTCGCTCATTTTGTAGCCGCTATACAAATCCTCGTCTATGCCGGTGCGATAATGGTTCTTTTCATGTTTACTGTTATGTTCTTGAACATCAGAGAAGAATCTTTGTGGTTTGATGCTCAAAATATACGCGTTAAGTTAGGTGTGCTAGCGGCCATTCTTTTTGCATTGGGTTATGTAGCGAGCGTGGGTCTTAAAAAGGGTTTTGCCCTAAAAAATGCCGCTACTTCGCTTCCCGATAATTTCGGTACTGTTGAGGGGGTGGGTGAGGTTCTCTTCAGAGACTATCTTCTCCCCTTTGAACTCACTTCGGTATTGATTGTCGTTGCCATTCTGGGTGTAGTGGCAATCGCTAAGAAGGGGGACTGACTGAATTGGGAGTTACGATAGAACATTACCTGATACTGAGCGCCATTCTTTTCGTTATCGGTGCTTATGGGGTCGTAATAAGAAAAAATTTGATAATCGTGCTTATGTCGCTCGAGCTGATGCTCAACTCTGCCAACCTCGCCTTTGTCGCATTCTCTAAGGCGCTCGGTGATATGACTGGACAAGTGTTCATGCTAATGACGTTAACAGTCGCTGCGGCTGAGGTAGCTGTCGGACTTGCGCTGGTTGTAGCGATATACACTCACAGGGAAACATTGGACATAGATGTTCTAAAAATGCTTAAAGGATAGTCAATTCAGGACATAAGATGCGCCGAAAACTTCATGCATAATGGGTCGCGAATCTTGTATCTTTTGATAACATCAGATTTGAGCTCATTCGTGTCTGGAAAGTCTAAAGAGGAAAATAAGACATGCTCTCTTGGATAATTTTTGCCCCTCTCATAGGAGCATTGATAAACGGACTTGTTTTTGCCACAGGATTTTGGAAGAAAGCCCTGGGAGGAGATGAACACACGGAAAAAAGGGTAGTTGCTGTTGTCGGATGCGGTGTTATTTTGATCTCCGCTATAGTCTCATCTCTTATGTTTCTCAAGCTTGGAGTCCTTGAACCATCAGAGAAACAGATCTTGCAGGAACTCTTTATCTGGATTCCCAGCGGAGAATTTCAAGTCTCTTTCGAGTTTCTCTTTGATTCCCTGTCTTGCGTTATGGCTCTCGTGGTAACGTGGATCAGCTTTCTCATCCATCTATACTCGGTCGGCTATATGCAAGAAGATCGTTCGTATTCCAGATACTTTACTTATCTGAACATATTCGTTTTCTTCATGTTACTCCTAGTTTTAGGCAACAACTTTCTTCTAATGTTTATAGGCTGGGAAGGGGTCGGTCTCGCTTCCTATCTTCTAATCGGATTCTGGTATGAAGACCGGGAAAAAGCCTATGCCGGGAGAAAAGCATTTATAGTGAATAGAATAGGCGACTTTGGTTTCATACTGGGCATATTTCTAATCTTTTTTGTCTTTGGCTCGGTGAGTTACTCAGAGGTTTTTAAGAGTGCTCTAAATCCGCAATTCATGAGTGCAGTTCCCGGTGTAGCTATTACAGCGATAGCGCTTCTCCTTTTTGTAGGCGCGGTAGGAAAATCCGCCCAGTTCCCTCTCTATGTATGGCTTCCAGATGCGATGGCAGGTCCCACTCCTGTAAGCGCTCTTATTCACGCTGCTACAATGGTTACAGCGGGAGTATATATGGTCGCAAGGTGTAATGTTTTTTATTCTGCCTCACTCACAGCTCAAACGGTTGTTGTTGGTATTGCGGCTTTTACTGCCTTTTTTGCAGCGACAATTGCGTTAACTCAAAACGACATAAAAAAAGTTCTTGCTTATTCCACTGTAAGCCAGCTTGGGTATATGTTGATGGGTGTGGGTAGCGGAGCTTACGCGGCTGGGATGTTCCATCTTGTGACACACGCCTTTTTCAAAGCGCTCCTCTTCTTGGGTTCTGGTAGCGTGATTCACGCGATGGGTGGAGAACAGGATGTAAGGAAGATGGGCGGCTTGAGGAAACTTCTCCCCATCACGTCACTAACGTTTCTGGTTGGTACATTGGCAATATCGGGTATTCCTCTTCTCTCAGGTTTCTTCAGTAAAGATGAAATCCTCGGTGACCTATATGAAAGAGGTCAAACGATTCCCTGGCTGGTTGGGCTTGTCACCGCGGTGTTCACCGCATTCTACATGATGCGGCTTTATCTTCTCACGTTTGAAGGTCAAACGAGGGCATCTCAAGAAGTCAAACACCACATACACGAATCTCCATCTACTATGACAGTTCCTCTCATCGTTCTTGCCGTGCTTTCAATTGTCGGAGGGTATATGGGGGTTCCTGAGTTTATGGGGAAAATTGTCGGGATTCACGATTCAAACATATTTGAAAGGTTTCTAGCGAGTTCTATATTCGCAGAGCAAAAGGTGAACCTTGAACATCATGCTCTTGGTCATTGGGAGCTAGTTTCTTTTTCAATTATTGCTGCATTTCTAGGAATTGGATTGGCTTTTTACATTTATATTATCAGACCGTCAGTCCCTGAGACCGTTGCAAAGAGTAGCGCAATATCTCCTCTCTATCGGGGCTCTTACGGAAAGTGGTTTGTGGATGAAATCTACGACACGGCTTTTATAAAATCTTTTGTCAGTCTATCTAAACTGGCCGCTCTATTTGACGTGAAGTTCATTGACGGCGCAGTAAACGTGGTTGGAAACGTTGTAAGAGGTGCAGGGGCTTTTTTGCGGACCGCGCAGACAGGACTTCTCAGATTCTACGCCGCCCTCATGGCGGTAGGGGCTGCGGCGATTCTCATCTATATTGTGATGTCAGCGAAATAGTTTTAGTCACATTTGCTGATGACAATAATCTTGCGTGGTATAAAATAGGATTGAGGATTCTTTACCTGGCTTGTGGGTACCGCTTGCTTGTGCATTATATCCAACACATGAGGAGTGCCCAAAACCAAAGCCTTGTGCTATCCAACCTACTAGTGGAAAATTTTATCCACCTAAACCTGAATAGTAATCTCCCAAGAGCCTTTTGTTTGTCCTCAAGCAAATCTCTAAGATCCTAATCCAGCCGCCAAAACCTTCATAACACATATCCATGAAGTAGTAAACAGATTATGTGTTTCAAAATAGTTCTCGAAAGATAAACAGTAAATTAACACACCAATACCAAAAATTACAAAAATAACAATTATCATATATGCTATGTCGAAATTATCTTTCTTAATGTTTTGCATGCAAAGTTTAATTGATAACAAATAGGTGATGATTGGAGTGAACTCCGATTTTGAGACAACAAGTTAAGCAACTTTTGGTTTGATAAGCGTTTGTTCAAACTCATTTGGCGGTACGTAACCTATAGCTGAATGTAACCGCTTTTGATTATATACCTCCACCAAAAATTTCCTAGACGACTCGTTGCCTCCCCCATATCCTCATACTCATACATATACACTTCCTCTGCTTTAAGCGTCTTTATGAACGACTCAGCCTTAGCATTGTCGTATGGATTGCCCCTCCTGCTCATGCTGATCTGAATCTTATTTTCCCTCAACATATCCGTATACTCATAGCAGGCATACTGCACTCCCTGGTCTGAATGATGCACCAATCCCGGCCCTATACGTCGTGTACCAAGTGCCATCCTTAACGCCCCTATCGTAAGCTCCGCTTCCAGTGTGTGCCCCAATGACCACCCTATGCAGCGGCGAGAGAAAGCATCCAGTATCACCGCCAGATATATAAACTCTCTCAGTAACCTAATATAGGTGATGTCTGCCACCCACAGTTGATTTATTCCACTCAGCTCTAAATCCCTGGCCAAATTCGGGTAGATAAGGTGCTTATGATCAGAGTCAGTTGTCTTCATAAAACTCTTTTTTCTCAGGCATAGAAGGTTATCTTCCTTCATAACCCTCAGTACTCGTTTATGATTTACAACATATCCCCTCCTCCGCAACTCCGCCCTAATCCGGCGATATCCATAAGCGCTCCATTCAAGAGCGATGTCCTGGATCTCTTCCCGTAACTCCAGATCCCCATCTACTCCTGCTACCCCAGATAACCACCGGTAATAATCAGAACGACACAGCCCTAAACTCCCACACATCTGCAGTACCGACATATTACCCTTATTCTCCTTTATCATCTCATACATTACTTCTCCCCACTGCTCCTCTTCAAACGAACTCGATCCCCTAGTTTCTGCAACGCTTTTTTTAACAGAGCATTCTCCATTGTAAGTTGTCCAACCATCCGCTCTAACACCGCTATACGCGCTTCATATTTGTACATGTTCCCGTTGCCAGAAAAAGCCTCTTCCCCATACTTGCTACTATGCTCCCGCCACTTGCAAATCAATGAAGGATATATCCGATACTCCCGAGATACCTGTGCCATGGACTTCCCAGCTTCTATCTCTCGTAAAACCTGAAGCTTGAATTCTCGTGTAAATCCCCTTCTTCTTCGACTCATAGTTAAGCTTCCTCCTCTCTCTATCGTTGCTTAACTAACTGTCTCATTCAAGGGGTGCAGTCCGCAACATTTGACAATTTAATTGAAGAAGAGTCAATTATTACCTTTCTCAAATCATTCAAGCTCATATAGCTGTTACCTTAATATACACATACACTTTAGAAAATTTACAGACTTGTAAATCTGCGCTATCAACCCTTTGATAAAAAGTTGCTCAGATCAGAGAAGCCGTGTGTGTGTTCAGATCATCTAAATGGCATTCTCGCAAAATTTGCGAGTTAGCGTTTGAGCATAATCAAATACCCAGGAGGTGTGGTATGTTCACAAGGAAAATCATAATGTTGAGCTTGTTTGCCTTGATGTTTTTTCCCTTCAAGGCTCTATGCCTTGACCCGGTGCCCATCTACCCGGAGAACTACAAGGTACTTATGGAGAACGACCGGGTTCGGGTACTGGACTTTCAATTGAAGAAAGTAGCAAAAGAAGACGCCCACTCACATCCTGCCCACGTTGTTTACGTTATCACCGGTTTCAAGATCCGATTCACATTGCCGGACGGTTCGACCCGCATAAGGGAAACAAAGGATGGAGATGTCTGGTTCAGTGAGGCGATCACACATGCTTCGGAGAACATCGGCGATACCGATGCTCACGGAATCCTGGTGGAGCTGAAATCACCACAACCGGGAGAGAGCGGCCAGATTACCCCTTCGGACGAGCAGATCACCGCCGTTACTTTCATCCACGGAATAAAGGGAAAAGACAACCAGCTCAAGAAAGAGCTGCTATCGCTCGAAGCTCCTACGCGTGCCGAGCCGGGCAACATCGCTTACGACCTATACCAGTCAACGGACAAGGAAAACCAATTCATGCGGCTTGAAGTATGGCGAAGTGCTCAGGCTCTCGAAGAGCACAAGAAAACCCCTCATATCAAGGCGTCTTTCGATAAGCGGAAACAGCAGGGCTGGACTACCGAGATCACAACCTGGAAAGCGGTTAGTGTAGGTCGGTAATTTCCAAGTAGGGGTGAACCCTGCGTTCGGCCCTAAATAGTCTCATCAAAAGCACTTATTTCTTTATGATCGAATCCTCTTTAACCAACACGCCGCCCTCGAATGTCAAAACCTTGTAAAACCCTTTTATCGGACCATAAACCCATCTCTCGATTACCATCTCCCGCCTTTGATCACCGGGCGCTAATCTATACCCAATTATTTCTCTTAAAGCAGGCTCTCCGCAACCTATCAGTATTTCAAAGCTGAGGTCACCTAGAGAAAAGCTTTTCTTGCCGCATGTGAAAGCCTGAGCATAATTCACTACAGAAAACAAGAGGATTACCATCATACTCAAACAGATTGTTATTCTCTTCAAGCTTAATTACCCCCTTGTTTATTCGGCGGACAATAGATATTACAATAACGCAAAATTTTGAACAACAAACTCAACTATTTTTACAACGATACTGCTGAACAAATCAGGTCCGAAACATTCCCTCTTGGGGAAACAGTGTAGTTATTTCTGTCAACTCTAATCCGTCAATAAGGTTGCACACTCTTTCGGCAACGGCCGTGGAGTTTTGGAGCTTGGCTTCTTCTTTTCTTCTTGTGCTTCCTTTGTAAACCACCAGGCTAAATCAGCATCGCAGCCATCACCGAGAGCCACTGCGGGTTGAGATTCGCATTTTGGACTATCAACTGGGCATCTGAGACGAACGTGAAAATGCCCGTCATGCCCCCACCATGGACGGATTTTCCTGAGCCAATCCTCACCCCGATAGGTATTACATAATCTTCTTTTAATGACAGGGTTCACAAAGATTCTATCAACTTTATCAGAAAAAGTTGCCAGCTTTAATATTTCACCGTCTATGGAGTCCCATTTGGACTCATCAATAGCGGTAAGGTCTGGCGTGAGTAATGAAAGAGGGGCTATATTCTCTCTCTCAGGACCGGACAGTATCCTTTTTGATGCGACAGGGTGCCGCCAAAACAACATATCCGCATCGAGACCTATCTGATGACTATTGTGGTCATCGGGCAACGGTCCGCCTCTTTGCATCGACAAATCCCCGACCAGCAAAACGCGTTTGAAATGAGTCACAACTTCATGAGCAAGAAACTGTATGTATTGTACAAGGTCGGCATGTCCGTAATAGCGCTTCCTGTTCAGGCGGATCACCTGAAAACCCACTCCATCCGGCGGTAATGCGGCGGCGTTTCTGATGCAGCCTGCAGTGTAATACCCTATAGCCTCCGTTTTTTCAGGTTCATTTGCTATCGACTTTTCAATCCAAGAAAAGAAAACTATTAAAAATAAGAAAAGTAGAAATATGCTGTTTCTTTTCATTCGAGCAAACTAGCCGCCGGCAAGCTCATCAAATAAAATAGTACTTTTCTTAAAAGTAGAGCCTAACTATAGTTATATTCCAGTACAATAATATTACACTTATTCAAACAAAGAAACTACCGAAGTCTAATTTCAAACCTGGACCAACGTTAACATAATTGCTTCACAGGTTAATTCTCCGGGAGATCAAAAACAGATGAATAGAAAACTTTTAGGAGAGTCGCTCGTCGAAGCCGGGCTCATAAACAAAGAGCAGCTAACCCATGCTCTTGGGGTCAAGGGTCAAAAGTTTCATTTGGAAAAAATAGGCAAGACCCTGATGAATCTCAATTATATTGACGAGGATACTCTCATCGAATTCCTCGGGAGACAATGGGGAACTTCGGGCATCAACCTTTACAAGGCGAAGATCGACGAACGCGCCGTCCACACCTTAACAAAAAATATAGCCGAAAAATATAAAGCCATACCGGTGGGGTTTAATTATCACGGAAGGACAAAAAAGCTGGTTGTGGCTATCTCCGACCCTTCAAATTTAGAGGCGTTGGATACGATTAATTTCATATCCGGTTATTGCGTCGAGCCCGTCTTTGCTAGAGATGAAGACATAAGATGGGCTATTCAATATCATTACTACTACCACAAAAGACAAGTAGTCTAGTAAAAGAAGAAAGACCAACAACCAAATCTTAGGTAGTGGGCCAATCCAATTGCCTTTGTTCGGCAAGTGTGGTAAAAACAAGCAAGTATAGCCTGCTACGACTCTGGATGCTTAATCATGAAAAGGAAAAGCCATTTACTTTGACGTAGTCGATAAGTCTGCGCCGCTTTAAGTATCCGAGTCGGGGACCTTTTTGAATATGCGAGGTAAATAACTATAGGGGTCTAAACCGGCCGGACAAAAACTTAGTGACCAGGGTTTGAAGACTCAATTTCCTCTTTTTTAAAAAGAACTGTCCTGATACTTATTTACACTTTCTCTTCTCTTTCTTTTCTCTTTCTTCTTTTCCTCTGCAAGCCAGTAGTCCATCACCCTCTTATCTATATCCTTTTCTTCCTCCGCCGTCGGCTCACCCTTTTTCTCTTTCTGCTCTCTACGATTTTTCTTTCCCTCAGCCATATTCCCCATCCCGAAATTAATCTTATTTCACCTTCCTTGAGACCCACCAGAGACTCTTTGTTCTATTCTACCCTCTAGGGATAAATATCCAAAGCCTTGCCCCTATCTTAACCTCAATCAACGCAACGCCAAAACACTATAGCATCAGCAACGGCAGAAGTTTTATCCAGAGTCTCTGCATGTATAACATCCATTATCTGTTTAACGTATTTCGATGACTCAGGCTCTTTAGTGCTTATCAGCTTTTCACTCCTGAGATCACATTCTTTCTTTTCCCAATATTGAAGTATGGAAGCAAGCCTAATACCTCGATTAACTAGGCGCTTTGCTAAACTTGGTCCACCTAGGGGATCTGAATTCCATTTAACCTCTTTCATTGCATGGAAATTCCCGACTAACACCAGAATAGGAGTACCATCCATCAGCTCTAAGATTTGTTTCTCCATCCATTCATCACGGTCTACAGGAACCATACTAGGTGCGTCAATAGCACGGACTTTAAGACATTTCCCCTGCCGGATTTGGTCTCTAAAAGAGGCTAGCATCTTACGGTAGCCCGGATGGTCAATGAGGCTGCTCAATGGAATTGAGGAAATGGAGACACTTCTTAGACTCCATTTCCTCTTGAAGGCTCTCTCTAAAACTGGCTGTTGGTGTGAGGGGATTTCTAAACCCACTATAAAACATTTTCCA
>Ga0187893_10001484_pt1 | contig 56049 bp, 56 predicted proteins | sample MA1701074metaG_FD_139574 | JGI IMG/M metagenome (GOLD analysis project Ga0187893, IMG submission 139574) | White microbial mat communities from a basaltic lava cave in the Kipuka Kanohina Cave System on the Island of Hawaii, USA - MA170107-4 metaG ...
GTAAGTAATTTGTTGTTATCAAAGATCGTCAGAACTGAATTTGAAAGCAAATCACAACTGTCATGAACATTTCATTGTTTTCGATTGCGTTGTTATCAAAGATCGTCAGAACTGAATTTGAAAGCAAATCACAACTGTTGTGTGTTTTTCGTGCTTTTTCTTAAGTTGTTATCAAAGATCGTCAGAACTGAATTTGAAAGCAAATCACAACAAGCCGATAGTTTGATTGCCGACTATGTAGGTTGTTATCAAAGATCGTCAGAACTGAATTTGAAAGCAAATCACAACGCGTTTGGGCTGACCCTATTGAAAATGACAGTTGTTATCAAAGATCGTCAGAACTGAATTTGAAAGCAAATCACAACTTTACTCACCCAACTTTCATACAGTAGCAGGTTGTTATCAAAGATCGTCAGAACTGAATTTGAAAGCAAATCACAACTGCCGCCGCCAGATGATGGTACATCTACGAGTTGTTATCAAAGATCGTCAGAACTGAATTTGAAAGCAAATCACAACTAATAACACAGTTTATTTTATGCTGAAAGGGTTGTTATCAAAGATCGTCAGAACTGAATTTGAAAGCAAATCACAACATGTAATAGTAACTGTATCGGGAAACCGGCTTTAGCAAAAAGGAAACTGACTTAATAAGGATAATGGTCTTTTCGCAGAAAAAGACCATTGTTCAAAAATGTCAACTACAAGGTTTATTGCAACTGTAATGCAAGTTCAGTTATTTTACTTTCTTTTTTTACAGGTCGTATTGCAACAGTTTTCTTTCTTCTTCCCCACCAAATCAAAAAACCGGTAACAGGAAGCGAAGCAGCAAACAAACTTGCGAGAAAATAAATGATCTTGCTGCCGATTCCCAATATGCGGATACGGCCGGTATGAAAATCATAATTACTGCGCATTACTTTATCGTAGGCTGTATAATTTTTATACAAATCTTCACGCAGCAATTCACCGGAATGTTTATCGAAGAACAATGTGTTTTGCTTTCTTACAATAGTATAAGGATAGCGGAATAAAACACGGACAGGCTGTTTATCATTGGCAGTGTTGGTAATAAAAACCTGTGCCGCTCCGGGATATAATTCTTTTGCTTTATAATAAGCAGTTTCCATGGCAAATGTTTCAGCACCGGAGGGTTTGGTTTTATTTGCAGGCGGTTTTGTATTAGTTTGTTTGCTGCCGGTTGCAAATGCTGTGAATTGTGTTGCCCAATCAAACATCCAGAAGATACCTGTGAGAGAAATGATCAGCAGCACCAGCAAAGAATAAAATCCCAGTACGCTATGCAAGTCCCAGTTTAACCGCTTCCACTTTTTTGTTTTGAACTTGATACGAAGAGCCTGCTTTAAAAATCTTTTCTGCTTTGGCCACCAAATGATCAAACCGGTAATGCACATGATAAAAAAGATAAGCACATTCCAGCGTACAATTTCATTTCCCACTTTGCCCATGTGCAAATTCATATGCAGTTTCAGTATCCAGTTGAAAAAATCGGTTTTCAAATTCCGCACCCCCGTTATCTCCAGCGTATAGGGATTAACGGAAATTGCCTTTTCAGTTTTGGTATGATAAACGATTGCAGCATTTGCCTTTTCTTTAAACCGTATCTGCGTAATACTATCGCTGGGATATTGTTTTTTTACTGCATCAGATATTTCATGCAATGGTCTTCTAATTGCATTGACCGGCACGTTTACATAAAAATATTTTTGCTGAAACAGGTCCCGGCCTTCTTCTTCAAACACATACAGGCAGCCGGAAACAGCTACTATAAAAACAACAATACCGCTGATCAATCCTAACCAGCGGTGAAGCCATAAAAAACCGTTTCGCAATTTTTGTTTGAGTGTTCTGTTTTTTCTCATCCTCTTTTATTGTAACAAGGGTGCATTCACACCCTTGTTTTAATATTCGAAAAACCGACCTATAGAGACAAGTTTTTAAAACGTATAAGCTACTGTTGCCAGCCAGTTTCTTGGCGCACCGGGAAACAATCGCAGGTAATCATATCCACCTACCCAATATGTGTTATTAAAAATATTGTTGAGATTAAACTGGAGCTGCACCCTGTTTACCTTATAATACAAAGCCGCATTAGCGATCTCATACCCTGGAATGGATTGGGTTTTATTCAGTGATACATAACGGCGGGCGACAAAATTTGCCCCGATACCAATTCCCAGTCCTTTTAAAGCACCTCTTGAAAAATTATATTTAGTCCATGCGTTACCCTGGTGTTTCGGCGCATTAGGTTTTTGACGTCCCTTTATATCGAGGTCGGCTTTTCCTGCATCAGTAATCGCTGCTTCATTGAAAGCATAGTTCAGCACGATATTCCAGTTGGCAGAAATTTGTCCGGCCACATCTACTTCAAATCCCTTTGATTCTTCTTTTCCTATTTGTGTTTTCAGAAAAGGCCGGTCTGCAGTAGCTGCATCATACAATGTATTGCGTTGTTCAATACGATAAACAGCAGTGGTAATAGTTAACCGGCGGTTGAACCATTCTGTTTTTATACCAGCTTCCACCATATTGCTTTCCAACGGATCAAAAGGACCACCGGAAGCTGTATCGGACTGCACGGCCGCATCCTGCGGGTTGTAACCCTGCGTGTAAAGGGCATATACATTTATGTTGGGCTTTACAGCATACACCAATCCCGCCCGCGGCAGCAGTGCATATTGTGAAACTTTTTTCCCGGCGGACTGGGTATAATTTACTTTATCTGTAAAAATTTCATACCGCAATCCTAATAACAACTGCCACTTGCCCCAGCTTACCTGGTCCTGCACATACATGCCATGCAGGTTATTGTAATGCGGAATAGTAGCGGTATTGCTGGTGGGAGTGTAAACATATTTTGTTATGTCCTCCATCCTATGATCATTTTTGGTAAGATCATAAGTGGGCACATTGGGTTTGGGAAGAATGAGTGTTGTATCCTTACCGTTGATAGTTGTTTTATAACTGTACGTAACAAATTTTGCAGAATCAGCGGCTTTGTATGATGCTGCAGTTCCATCCTTTTTCAGGTAACCGCTGGCTGTAAGTTGCGAAGCGCCTACCGGCAGTTTGCTTACAGCAAAATCGTAGCCTGTCACCAGTTTATGCTTCAACTGGCCTGTGTAAAAATCATGTGTAAGAAAGGCCGATAGATTATCACTGAACTCTTTTGATTCCCTGTCGAACACCTGTCTTTCTACCAGGAAATTGACGGGGCTACTCAGCATGTCTTTGGCATAGGTTGTAGCATTGCGGTGCTCAAAGAGGTCTTCCGAATAGCCGGTACGAATATAGGCCATGTTGAATGCCGTTCTATTACTAAAAGAGTGTGTAAAAGAAGTAGTGATATTATAGGTTTCTTCTTTCAGGTAGTCATTGACTGCGTTAAGTGACAGGGAAATGGGAGTAGAGTAAAGATCATCAGAAAAAGCTGACTGACCGCGGTCAACCCTGCTATTGGATTTATGATATACGAGGTCAAAATTCAATCTTGTTTTTTCATTGGGCAGAAAAGAAACCGATGGCGCTACCACGATGCTTTTTTCAAATTGCAGATCGCGGAATGACTGGGCATTTTCATAAGCAACATTTAAACGATACAACAGGCTTTTATCATCATTCAGCGGACCGGTAAAATCTGCCAGCGTTCTGAAACTATTAAAACTGCCGGTAATAAACGAAATGGATTTTTTAGCTTGTTCCAATGGCTTTTTGGTAACACGGTTAATAGTTCCTCCCGGTGATGCATTACCAAACAGAGCTGACACGGGGCCCTTGATTACTTCTACTCTTTCGAGGTAGTTGGCGGGCGGCTGTTTCCAAAAACTGGCATTGGCCCGCAACCCGTTTACCAGCATAGTGCCATTGCCGGCATACACTCTGAAACCACGCATGGTGATATCGTTATAAAAAGTAAACTGGTTGACGCCGCTAAAGTTTTTAACTGCCTCACCTACCCTGCTGATAGCCTGGTCCTGCATCAGCTCTTTCGTAACATAGCTGATGGACTGCGGCACATCCTTTAGAGCAGTAGCGGTTTTGCTCCCGATAAAGGAAACATCGTTTTTATAAGTTTTTTCCTTTCTTCCGGTGATCTCTACGGTCTGCAGCAGCCTGGAATCGTTGCTTAATTCAATAGTGCCGAGATCGTGTGTTTGGCCTTCTTTTAAATCAACTTTAATTTCTGTTGCGGTCAAACCTACATAGCTGATAATAACGGTTTGCTTACCGGCTTTCAGATCGTTGAGCAAGAAAATACCTTCATCATTGCTGGTAGTGGAAAATGTTGACTCTTTTACAGCAACAGTTGCGCCTTTTAAAGGGTTATCTTCTGCGTCTGTCAATTTTCCTTTTACAGATTGTGCACGGGATGCTTGTGTAAAAAACAAAATAGTAACAACAACTGCGGTACAGATTAAACTTATTTTCTTTATCATCTTGTTTTGGTTAAATAAACTGAGTTGCAAAAATGCTGTTGCAAAAATTTATACTGAATAGCAATCGGGAAAAGTATTTACGCAAAAAGAAAATTGGCTTCAAATAACAAGCAGACCGCTTAAAAATTTTTAGCGCCTCTCCAGGAATGAAGAGGCGCCTTCCACATTATTATTCTTCATCTATGATCATTGATCGCTGAAGAGTTTCAGCAATAAGGAAGATTGTAATTCGGTGTCTGCCTCTTCCAGCATGTGATCAAACTCTTTCAACTCACGGGGACTAAGCAATAGTTTGATCCCTTCGCAGGGAGTAGGCACTACAACGCAGCGAAGGGTTTCCTTTTCTATAGCAGACTGCTCATACATTATCTTCTTCAGCAAACTGCGAAATGAATTGAATGCACTTGTATTTATGGTCAGCATCAGGTTGCCATACCCTATCTGTATATGTTCACATTCATAACAACGAACCACATATCCGATAGCATCATCATGATACAAAGTTTCATAACTGCACATACTGATTGTTTTTGTAAAAATCCGGCAATGCAGTTTTCTTTCATTACGATTTGGGAAACCAATGTTTCGTTATCGGGAAACAGTTATGGAAAGATGTTCTTGAAAATTAAATTCGATTGAGCTTAATTGTTATTTTCAGGCTACCTGTTCTTCTGCTTCTTCAATATTAATGGCTGGCTCAGCGGTGGCTTTTCTTTTGTTTTTCTTTTTCATTTTATTCAGCCATATCATTGTACCGGTAACAGGCAGACTGGTTGCAATAAGACATGCCAGAAAATAAATGATCTTGGTAAATGTTCCATAAACATTACCTACATGTATCGCTTTGATAGAACCTGCTATTCTTTCATTAAAAGGCTTGTCTTTGAAAATCTCTTTTTTCAATACGTTGCCGCTATATTGATCTATTGTCAGGCGGTCTGCGGCGGCAGGAGCAAAAAAGCCGGTCTTTGTTTTGTTGACAACTACGGTTGCAGCAGCGTCAGCCGGAAACATGATCATATAATTACCCGGGTATGCAAGAACTTTATCAGCTTCTTTTATATAATCGGCAATTGATAAACTGGCCTGCGACAAACTATCAGATGACAATATTGATTTGGGCGATTTTTCTTTTGAGCCATCATTGGGCGGACCATTTTTTGGCTTATAAGTTCCTAATGTTTTTTGCAAGCCATTGCGATACCATTCAAATGACCATTGAGGGCCGGTAAGTCCCATCAGCAGCAAAAAGAATAATGCATAAAAAGCAAGAGTATTATGCAGATCATGATTTACACGTTTCCATCCTGCTCTCCATTTTATCTTCATTCCCTGTTTCCAGGCTTTTAATTTCTGCGGAAACCAAATGATCAAACCCGTAATACACCCGAGTGTAAAGATAATTGTGGCCCATCCGGTGATCATACTTCCTAATTCTTTATTGGGAAGGCTTTTGATGATTGGCTTTTCAACTTTATCAAGCAGCAACCAGCGATGCAAGCTAAACATGGTACTCATAAATTCTTTTGTACCATTTTTTTCTTTTGATGTACCGGTGATTTCACCTGTATAGGGATTGACAAAATAGCCAATACCACCGCGGCTGTCATCTCCTGTCTTCTTTACATTGAATTGGTAAGTGCGTTTCAGATCAGCAGGCACATTAACGCTTATTATTTTTCCGCCGGATGCATCTTCAATTTTTCCCAATAGAGAATCAGCGGGAATACGTTCCTGCCCCGGTAATGGATCTACTTTATACAAATGCGGCACTGCTCTTTCTGTAAGCTCGGTATTGAACACATAAACAGTGCCGCTGAAACAAATGGCAATAACGATCAAACCACTTGAAAGGCCAAGCCAAAGGTGAATATCATTGAATAATTTTCTTACTCTTTGCCAGGTTGTCTTCTTTACTGCGGGCTTAGCCATGCTCAGGTGATGTTTATTTATTTTCTTTTTAAAGCAAAAGGGATCAGTAGTAAACTGTCCCTTTTTAAATGCTTATTTCTTTTTTCGTTTAAAATTTATAGGCAACTGTTGCTATCAGCTGGCGTGGGGCAATCGGGTTGATGCTATAATTTTCATGCACATAATAATTGAAGGTATTGGTAAGATTGGAAATCTTGGCCAGCAAAGAAAATTTCTTTATGCTATAGCCGGCAGAAATGTCAACAGTAGTAAAACCATCAACAGGAATCAATCTTGAATAACCTTGTGTCGGTTGAATTGTATTATTCCATCCGCCAAAACGATTACCCACATAAAAAACAGATGCACCGAGCTTCAGCCTGTTAAGAGCTCCGTGACTGAACGTATAAAATATACTTGTATTGGCTGTATGTGCCGGTGTATTTACCAGGCGTTCGCCTTCAATATAACTTCCTTTTGTATCCGGCGTATTTGTATAATGCATGTCGTTATAGCTATAACCCGCAACAACAGAAAGACCTTTCATGAAATTTGCTAAAATGTCAAGCTCTATACCATTGCTGGTTGTTTGACCCGTAAGTTCTTTCAGGTTGCTGTTATTGTTAGGATTTCCATCTTTGTCAAACTGTGCAGTTTGGGCCAGGTTATTATTGATGATCTTATAAGCAGTAAGATTCACCGTTAATCTGCCATCGAGGAAAATATTTTTTACACCCAGCTCATATTGATCAATGATAGAAGGTGGCAATACATTATTATAAATATCAAGACCCGTATTAACTGAAAATGAATTGGAATAGCTGGCGAAGAATGAAACATTGGGTTTAAACCTGTACACTAATCCGAATCTTGGAGAAAATGCATTAGCTGAAGCAAATTTTCCTTTTGCTATTGAATCGTTTTTTTGAAGGTATGTAGTAGTGGCAGCAGGAGATTCCTGTAAGGACCAGCGTACACCTGCCAGCAATTTAATCTTTGGGGTAAGACTAATAAGATCTTGCACATAAGCGCCAAATCTGTTTACCGGTGTTTCCACAAAAGTTGCTCTTGTTGCAGTTGGCATATCTGTGCGAGGAATATATTTACTGGGATCAAGAATGTTGATGGTATCATAAATCTTGCCCTGTATATCATAATTGTAAGTGTTTGTCATATAATTATCAGCATCAACACCAGCTAACAAAATATGCTCAACTTTACCGGTTTTAAAATTGCCGTTGAGGTTTACCTGCCCGGTAAAATATTTTTCTTTTGTATCAACACGACCCAAAGGACGATACCAATCTCCCAGTGGATCGTATTTTGCCTGAATTCTTTCAACTGCATAATAATCCCGCTTGAACTGCTGATAAGAAACAACAGTGTTTAATTTCCAGTTTTGATTGAATGAATGATTTAATGTTGCCGATGCAGTTGTTTGATTTGTTGTGTTATACTGCCATGGCGTTCCCATAAATCTTGAACGGGGAACATCAGGAACAGTTGAAGGACGAGTTCCTTTGGTAGAATCATTCAATGTGCCGATACCAAAATCAGGCGTGAACTCATGTTTCAAATAATCACCTTCCACAATAAGCTCGGTACGTTTACCTAATTTAAAAAGTAAAGAAGGATTTACGTAGTAGCGTTTTGAAGAAACCTGGTCACGGTAACTATCGCTTGATTCAAAAGTTCCATTTACACGATAAGCGATTGTTTTGCTGACAGGACCATACAGGTCAATTGCAGGTTTGATAAGGTTATAACTTCCTGCACGTAAGCTCACTTCTCCACCAAATTCAAACTTTGGTTTTTTAGTCACCATGTTCAACACACCACCGGGAGCTACATTACCATAGAGAATAGCAGCGCCACCCTTTAATATCTCCACACTTTCAAGAGAACTTACTTCCGGCATTGCACCAGAGTTTACTCTCGATCCGTTTTTAAACATATTGGTAGAAGAAAAGCTATACCCCCTCGCATAAAAAGCTTCCTGTGTGCTGGCTCTTGCTGTACCGAGATAAACGCCATTTACATTTTTGATCACATCGCTCAAGCGTTGCGCCTGCTGATTTTTAATAACGGTTTCGCTTACCGTTACCACAGCCTGAGGCAGATCCATCGGCTTAATAGGTAACTTGCCTATAGTAGCAGGCCTGTCATTTATAGAACGATTGGCTGTAACAACTATTTCCTGCAATTGAGTTTCATTTTCAACAAGGCTGAAATCAAGATTATTGGTTTCACCATTTGTTACGGATACGGGTTGTTGTATAGTTTGTAATCCAACAAATGATACAATGATCGTGTATTTTCCTTGCGGGATATTTAATAACTGGTAAGAACCATCCTGTTTACTGATAGTTCCCTTTCTTATTTCTTTTAACTGTACATATACTTCAGCCGCCGCCTTGCCATCACTTGTTTTAATAAATCCTTTCAACTGGCCATTTTGAGCATTTGCTGCCAGGGTAAACAAAATTGCTGTCAATACACTTAAAACTCTTTCTTTCTTAGTTAGCAGGTATAATAGTCTCATCGCCTTTTTTAATTTGTCTGCAAAAAAACAATAAGTAAGCCGGCAAGTTTTACGGTAGCGGGAAAATCCATTTACGCAAGCCGGAATCTGACAAATTATTGACAATGGACAACAAAAAAGACCGTCTTGAAAGACAGTCTTTTATATAAAAACGTTTGTTCTTTTTTTATTCAACCACCACAACTCCCTTCGCCATAACCCTGATCTCTTTTTTGGGCTCAGTGATCGCATCAATTTCTTCCTTCGATTTTTTAGCGTCTTCGGCATAATGCTTTTGCTCAGCAACAGAAATAGTTTTTGATTTTACCTCGCCGTCAATTACCACCGTTTTTCCTTTTGCAGCCAGTGGCAAAAAGAAAGCATAGTCTTTCATTTTTACCATCGCCGTTTCTTTATCATTTAGTTGCAGCTTCAGCCAGCATCCTTTTTTAGGACATACTTCTACAATTTTAGCTTTCACTTTTGCATTGATGGCTTCTGTTTCTTTATTCAGTTTTGCTACAGCTTCAGTGAGTGGAATGGCTCCTTCAGCAGTTATTTTTTCACCATAAGTTTCACCGGGCTTTGCATCGCCGGCAGGGGGTTGTGCGTTTGTCATTAAACTAACCAGAATAACTGCTGCACCAAAAAGTATTTTTTTCATATACGTAATTTAAAAATGATTAATACTACTATCCCGCCAACTTTCCTTTGCTCTGAAATTATTTTCCAATCGGTTTAAAATTGGCTTCTTTAATACGCTTTTGAATATATTCCTTCAATTCTTTTACCGTCATGCCTTTTGTTTCTACACTTATTTTATCCCTGATGTCACGCATCATTTTCACCGCATCAAATTTTTTATCTTTTTTAGTCGTTTCCATAATTAACTAAATCTTTCGGACTTCTTATCTCTATCATTGGATAACCTAACTTGAGGTTTACCGAATTATAGCCTTTGATTTTGTCCAGGTTAACAATATGTTTGAAGTTCCAGCTTGCAAGTACATCAACTCTGTTAATAGTTGCCAAAGCAATATGCCTGCAATCTTCTAAACTTGTTTGTCCTACTACTTTTTCACTAATATAATTATCTGCCAGGTTAATTACCTCTTCTGTTATCTCCACTCTCTGAAATTTGTCGACAGAATAGCTGTGTAATAAATCCCTGACATTTGGCGGTGCATTTAATAATTCAAGGTCAAGAAGGTCAGAGATAACAAAAATAATTTCATTCTTTTCAAGCCGGTCAAATAACAAATGTGTTGCTTCCTTAAACTCTTCGTCAAAATAACCTCCAACTATAGATGTATCAATATAAACCCGTTGTTTCATTTTTGCTCTGGAACAAATCAAATTTACAATTATTTTATCCGGAACTCAAGCTTATTTGATTGCCAGGGATTCAAAAATCAGGCTCCAACTATTCCGTAACCCAGGTCACTTTTTCTTCAATCGGTTTTCTTTTGGCTGTGCCGGATGGAATGGCAATATATCCGATATAAAAAAATCCAAGTAACTTATCCTGTTCTCCCAAACCAAAAAATGGTTTTGCTTTTTCATTATAAGTTACGCCGCCGGTTGTCCAATATCCCCCCAGTCCATACGCTGTTAATGATAAATACATGTTTTGAACGGCACAGGCTACCGCCGCTATGTCTTCTGTTTCAGGAATGTTTTTAGTAGTAGTTCTTTTCATGCCGATAGCAATCACATGAGAAGCCTTCAATGGATTTTGCTGCAGTTTGATATAAGCTGCTTCTTTAAAATTAATACCTGCATCCTGTTTATATAATTCGCTTTGAAAATTTGCAAGCTTCTTTAACCCATCACCTGTAAAAACAGTGAATTGCCAGGGCTCTGCTTGCCCATGATTGGGCGCCCATGTAGCGTTGATCAAAATTTCTTTTACAATATTATCATCTACTTTTTTTCCTGCATCCAACTGATCAGGAAAAACAGAACGCCGGCTGCGGGCCAGCTGATTAAAAACATCGGCAATGTTCATTCAGTATATTTTTTAATTGCAGCAAAATTAAGCGTAGCGGTTGAAGGCCATATTTAATTGTTTTATCAACCAGTGGTAAAAGAAAATGCTTTCTATGTTTTAAAAACAAAAGCAGCTTATACGGAAATTTTTTGTTCATGCCTATTTTATTTTCTTCAAAATCTCAATAGTTAGAAACAAAAAAATCTATGCACATTCTGTGAAAAACTCCCAAGGGGTATTTCTATGATTTGATATTACATTCGTTTGAGTTCTTAATAAAAAATTAATAACGGCGCAGGCAGAGTGTTTTTAACCACCAGGCTGCCTGCATAATAGGGAACCGTGTGAAAATCACGGGCTGACGGGCAACTGTAAGTTAGGTGAATAGTGAATGGTGAATAGTGAATAGTGAGTTGAAAACCACTTTTACACAAAACCATACACTTCACATTGCTGGTCGAACACCACTTTTCGATGAAAACGGATGGGAAGGTGCAGCAAGTAAACAAGCCAGGAGACCTGCCATTGTTAATGTTTTTTGTTTGGAGCCTTCCCGACTAAGGTACAGGCAAGACCGATTGCTTCTCTCCGCCGAGGGTGGATGAGCATTTTCGTCTCTTGTCGTGCCGATTTGTTAACCATGAAATTTGATATACTATGCACGACGATCAGGAAATTTTATTGAAAGAAAACAAAGACCGTTTTGTTATTCTGCCCATCAATTATCCCGCTATCTGGGAAAAATATAAAAAACATGAAGCCAGCTTTTGGACTGCTGAAGAAATAGACCTTAGCGGCGATATCAAAGACTGGAACGGACTAAATGATGGCGAACGTCATTTCATTTCTCATGTGCTTGCATTCTTTGCTGCCAGTGATGGTATAGTGAATGAAAATCTTGCCGTGAACTTTATGAGTGAAGTGCAGTTGCCTGAAGCCCGTTGCTTTTATGGTTTCCAGATCATGATGGAGAATATCCATTCGGAGACTTACGCTTTATTGATTGATACTTATATTAAAGATCCCAAAGAAAAAGATCGTCTTTTCCATGCCATTGATACAGTTCCGGCTGTTAAGAAAAAAGCTGAATGGGCACTTCGCTGGATAGAGAACGGAAATTTTGCAGAGAGGCTGGTAGCATTTGCCGCGGTAGAAGGAATTTTCTTCAGTGGCAGCTTCTGTTCTATTTTCTGGATGAAGAAAAGAGGACTGATGCCGGGTCTTACATTCAGCAATGAACTGATCAGCCGTGATGAAGGTTTGCATTGCGAGTTTGCATGTTTGCTTTACAGCATGCTGAAAAATAAAATGACTGAGCAAGAGGTGCATGCTATCATTGGCGATGCCGTTGCTATTGAAAAAGAATTTATCACCGATGCATTACCGGTTGATCTGATCGGCATGAACGCAAAGCTGATGCAGCAATACATCGAGTTTGTTGCCGACCGCTGGCTGGTTGAACTCGGCTATACCAAAATATTTAATGCTACCAATCCATTTGATTTTATGGAACTCATTTCGCTGCAGGGAAAAACAAACTTTTTTGAAAAACGAGTGGGTGAATACCAGAAATCTGGTGTGATGAACGAAGCAGGCGCCAAGGCATTTTCTATTGATGAAGACTTTTAGGTCAATGGTAAATAGTGAATGGTCAATAACTACACAATGTTCATCACTCACTATTGACCATTCACCATTCACTTTTCACTACTACTACTAACCCTCAAAATATAAAAAGACATGTATGTACTCAAACGCAACGGCAAGCAGGAAGCTGTACACTTTGACAAGATCACATCCCGTGTAATGAAACTGAGCTATGGCCTTTCATTAAAACCGGATGACATCATAGAGATCGCTAAAAAAGTAATTATCGGTATTTACAATGGTGTGCCCACAACCGAGCTGGATAACCTGGCAGCGGAAACAGCAGCGTCGTTTACTACAAGGCATCCCGATTTTGCTGTTTTAGCTGCAAGAATAGCGGTAAGCAACCTGCATAAGAATACTACAAAGTCTTTCTCAGATACGGCAACACTGCTTTATAATTATGTAGATGTAAAAACAGGCGACAGAGCTCCTTTGCTGGCCGATGATGTGTATGAGATCATTCAGCAAAATGCTGATCGTTTGAACGCTTCTATCATTTATGAAAGAGATTATCATTTCGATTATTTCGGTTTTAAAACGCTCGAAAAATCATACCTGCTGAAAGTAAAAGGCAGAATAGCTGAACGTCCGCAGCATTTATTTATGAGAGTAGCTATCGGTATTCATAAAACCGATATTGATGCAGCGATTGAGACATATAATTTGATGAGTGAAAAATGGTTTATTCATGCTACACCAACTTTGTTCAATGCAGGCACTCCAAAACCGCAGATGAGCAGTTGCTTTTTATTGAGCATGAAAGAAGACAGCATTGAAGGTATTTATGAAACGTTGAAAAATTCTGCACTGATATCGCAAGCTGCTGGCGGTATTGGATTAAACATTCATAATATTCGTTCAACCGGTAGTTATATCAAAGGCACAAATGGAACCAGCAATGGTATCATCCCGATGCTGCGTGTATTCAACGATACAGCCCGTTATGTTGACCAGGGTGGTGGCAAACGCAAAGGTGCATTTGCAATTTATCTTGAACCATGGCATGCTGATGTATTTGAATTTCTTGAACTGAGAAAAAATCATGGTAAGGAAGAAATGAGAGCAAGGGACTTGTTCCTCGCCTTATGGGTTTGCGATTTGTTTATGAAACGTGTGGAAGCCGATGCTCAATGGAGTTTGTTCTGTCCCAACGAAGCGAAAAACTTACATACTACTTACGGTGCTGAGTTTGAAGCGTTGTATGAAAAATATGAAAAGGAAGGTAAAGCAAAGAAAACAATTCCTGCCCGTGATCTGTGGAATGCCATACTGGAAGCTCAGATAGAAACAGGTAATCCTTACATGCTGTATAAAGATGCAGCCAATGAAAAATCAAATCAAAAAAATCTTGGCACTATCCGTTGCAGTAATCTTTGCACAGAGATCATTGAATACAGTGATGATAAAGAAACGGCTGTTTGCAATCTCGCTTCTATTTCATTGCCCCGGTTTGTAGAAGGCAATAAATTCAACTTCGATAAACTGCTGGAAGTAACGCAGATCATTACAAGAAATCTGAATAAGATCATTGACAACAATTACTACCCGCTGGAAGAAACAAGAAGAAGTAATTTCCGTCATCGTCCTATTGGCATTGGCGTGCAAGGTTTGGCTGATGTATTTATGCTGATGGGTCTTCCATTTGACAGTGAAATGGCGAAACTGTTGAATAAAAATATTTTTGAAACGATCTATTATGCTGCATTAGTTGCATCCAACCAGTTGGCTAAAGAGAATGGAGCTTACGAAACTTATGAAGGCTCACCGGTATCAAAAGGTATTTTCCAGTTTGATCTGTGGAATATACAGCCCAGCGACCGCTACAACTGGGATGAGTTGAGAGCTTCCATCAAAGAACATGGCGTTCGCAATTCTTTATTGTTGGCGCCGATGCCAACAGCTTCCACTTCGCAAATACTCGGCAACAACGAATGTTTTGAACCTTATACGTCCAACATTTACAATCGTCGTGTACTTAGTGGAGAGTTTGTAGTAGTGAATAAACATTTGCTGAAAGACCTGATGAATCTTGGTCTTTGGAATGAAAGCATGAAGCAACGCATCATCGCCGCTAATGGATCGGTGCAAAACATTGATGAAATACCGGCCAACCTGAAAGAAATCTACAAAACAGTATGGGAAATAAAACAAAGAACATTGATTGATATGTCGGCTGACCGTGGCGCCTTTATTTGCCAGTCACAATCGCTGAACCTGTTTGTAGAGCAACCCAATTTTGCCAAGCTCAGCTCCATGCATTTTTATACCTGGAAAAAAGGTTTGAAAACAGGCATGTATTATCTAAGAACAAAAGCTGCTGCTGATGCAGTGAAGTTTACTGTTGATACAACTGTTATGAAACAAAAACAACCTGCTATTGCTAAAGAGCAGGCCATTGAAGAGATATCCTGCTCTCTGGATAATCCGGAAGGATGCATTAGCTGCGGCTCTTAACTTGTAACTTAGGACGGTTTTTACATACAAGGAACGGAATTTTTTCTGTTCCTTTTTTTATTGTGCAGCCGCAGATATACTTTTCATCTTTGTTTATGAATTAAGGATAATACAAGGATTAATGATTGTATTAAAAAACCTTTTTGAAAAGAATCATTTAATCTTATCTTGTACATAAAATCAAATATCATGTTATCAAAATCAATACAGGAAGCGCTGAACAGCCAGGTTCAAATGGAAGCTGAATCTTCACAAGCTTATCTCGCTATGGCTTCATGGGCTGATATACAGCCTGGGCTGCAGGGAGTGGCGGAATTTTTTTTCAAACAATCTGATGAAGAAAGAATACACATGCTGAAGCTGATCCGTTTTATCAATGAAAGAGGCGGCTTTGCTATAGTGCCGCTTTTGGCGCAACCTATCGTTACTTTCAAATCGCTCAAATTTGTCTTTGATGAATTTCTCAATCATGAACTGAAGGTCAGCAATAGCATCAATGATCTTGTACACTTGTCCTTATCGGAAAAAGATTATGCCACCCACAACTTTCTCCAGTGGTATGTAAACGAACAAATAGAAGAAGAACATACAGCCCGTACGTTAAACGATAAACTGGAACTGGTAGGCGATGATAAAGGCGGTTTATATTTATTTGACAGGGATATTATGATGTACCGGGGTGCAGGAGAAAAAGGGAAACGCTGATATGAAGAAATGTTCTCCCTATAGCTATCGGGATCAATGTTCAATTTTCAATGCTCAATATCAGGAACAATAAATTGAAAATTGAGCATTGAGTGTTGAAAATTGAACATATTATTAAAGTCTCAGCTTGATGCCACCGTTTATAACAAACCCATCTAATGGCGCATAAATATCTTTGAATACCGGGTTGTCAATGCTGCCGCTGTAAATACTTCCATATCTCGTTTGTCTCGTATCGAGAAAGTTTTCAAAATTGATATAAAGAGAAAATTTTTCCCAGAGTTTTTCAACCATAAACCCGGTGATCCAATAATGCTTGCCAATGTTGCCATCGCTTAATCTTTGCTTGCTGAAATAATAGGCTTCCAGTCCTGCTTTCCACTTTTCCTCCACTTCGTATAACAATACAGAATTGAGCCGGTGCTTTGGCGTAAGAAAATTTTCGGTTTTTAAATTGTCAATATGCAAATATGCTTTAGTGAACGTATAGCCAAGGAATAATTTGAAATCGCTATACCCGATCTTAATATTTGTTTCCATTCCTTTGCTATCAATATGCCCATCGGTAATATTGGTAAACTTATAATTGATTGCTCCATCAGGCAATAACAATAATGGATCATTGATACGGGTATAAAAGAAAAGATGATTGATGCTGAAGCTTACATCATCAAACTTTGTTTTGTAATTGATATCAGCATTCACTCCATAACTCCGTTCCAGTTTATTGGTTGCATCATTGATTGGCAATACATTTTTATACTGCAATCTTTCACTTTCTTCAGTAAAAATGGTTGGCGTTTTATAGCCCATACCAGCACCAATCCTTGATGTAAGCTTTGGAGTGAATTTAAACAAAGCAGATACCCGCGGTAAAAAAGCAAATCCATAATCCTTTACATAATCACCCCGCAAACCGGTTTCAAGACTAAAACGATCATTAAGCTTCCAGTTGTTTTGTAAAAATGCGCCGAATGTTAACTGTTCATAATCTCTCAAAGGAGTGTCTGTTGTTTTTACTTCATTGAACTTATCTGTTACGAGGTTCAATCCTGTTATCCATTCAATTTTGTTGTCATGCACAGCATAAGCCGCTTCGGCAAATGTGCCATGCTGTTTTCCATTAAAAACATATTGAGGTAAACTGGTAATGCGTTTAAAATAATTATAACTGTTTTTAATTATAATATGACTGCAGGTACCCAAACGACGTTCAAAGCTGAATTGTGTACTCAACCGTTCGCTGTGATTCTTTTCAAAAAAACCGGATGATTTTTTTCCTTTGATAAAATCAATATCACCACCTGTACGATCTTCAGTGGTCATGTTTACCCCAAAGCTTAATTGTGTTTTTTTATTGGGATACAAAAAGAACTTAGGATTGAAAGTATAACGTTCAAACTTTGGAATAGCTGTTAAACCAATATCAGCAGGATCATAAGCCGCATTGCTATTGCGTGATGCAAATAACGTCAAACCCGCTTTACCAAATCGCTGTCCATAAAATCCGCTGGTATTTAATCCGCCTGCTGATGTAGCGTCCAAATGAAACTTTAGTTCTCTTTCATCGGTTGGTGTTTTTGAAACCAGGTTTACCAATCCTGCAATTGCGCCACCGCCGTATAATGTAGAAGCAGAACCCTTGATCACTTCAAACTGTTTCAGATCAAGCGGAGGCGTTTGCAACAGTCCCAATCCGCCACTGAAACCGGCATAGAGCGGTAACCCATCTTTTAATATTTGCGTATAGCGTCCATCCAATCCCTGTATGCGAATAGAAGCATTAGCAGAGGTAGCGGAAGTTTGCTGCGTTTGAATGCCGGTACTTTCATTTAACACCATTCTTATATCACCTGGTTTCATATTGGCTTTTTCATCCAGTTCTTCACCTGCTATAAATTCTACTCTTGTTGGAATATTCTGTATGGTTCTTGTACTTCTTGTTGACTGAATGACCACTTCTTCCTCTTCTTCTTCCGATAACTGCAATATCATTTCAGCAATGGTATTTGCAGCCACAGGAAAACTAAACTCCTTTTCTGTTTCCTCCATGCCAGCATGACTAAATTTTATCTTATATTTTCCTGCGGGAATACCAGTGATCAAAACAAAACCACTGCTGTCAGCAACAGCAACTTTTTTCAATGCAGGTATAGTTACAGTTGTTCCGGGTAATGGTTCGTTGTTATGACCGCCTTTTATGATAGCTCTGAAATCAGATTGTGCTTCTGCGATGACGGCGATAAACAGCGTCAAACACAGAAAAATAATTTTCTTCATTGGGTAAAATGAAATTTGATTAATAGAATATTTTTTCAAAAAATCTATTAACCCAATTTAGGCGGCTGCCAGAAGTCGTAATGAATGTCGGGAATAGAAGGAGAAATAAATTCTGTGTAAACCGGTTTTACAGACAGTGAAATAACATTGTAATAAAACGGCTCGGTAACGGAAGAAGCAAATACACATCCCTCGCAACTAAAAAACGGAGAGCAATTGCCACAATCTTCATCACCTGACTGATGATTGGCCACTTGTTCCACTTTATCATCAGGACAATCATCTACCAGGCAACAGGGAAACACTGCCAGTAAGATCATGTAAAAGGATAATATGAATCCTGACAATTTCATTTTTGCAAAAATAAAAACGGAAAAGCGTATGCAATAGTATAACGGCTCATTTATTATTGAAACAGCAGTTCATAAGGTTTCATAAAAAAGCAACAGATAAAAATAAAACAGAAGTAATAAGTATTAGAGTTACAAATAAATTTTAAAGCATCAACTGCTACCGGAAGTATTCTGATCGCATTTCGATTTATAATGACAATAAATATTTGCAGTTAAATAAAAAGCAACCTGCAAAAATTTACAGATTGCTTTGTTTATTATCAGCTCTGTTCCCTAAAACTTTGTAATCGTACCACCCATATACTCATAACCGGTAACAGACGGTCCCCAGGCAGCACCATTCCACCATTTATGATACAGCGCTGAATTGGTACCAAGAACAAATACATCAAGACGATTAGGTCCCCAGGAAGTTACTCTCGGCTGACCCAGTATAGTACCGCCCATATTCTCGTAGCCTGTAATAGATGGCCCCCATGCAGCGCCATTCCACCACTTATGATATAAGCGGGAATCGGTTCCAAGAACAAATACATCTAACCGGTTTGGCCCCCATGATACTACTTCAGGATTTCCTAATATAACACCGCCCATATTTTCATAACCGGTTACTGATGGCCCCCATGATGAACCATTCCACCACTTATGGTAAAGAGCAGAATTAGTACCGATAACAAATACATCAAGGCGGTTTGCTCCCCATGACACAACCTTAGGCTGACCGATAATTGTACCACCCATATTTTCCCAGCCCGTTATGGATGGCCCCCATGATGAGCCATTCCACCACTTATGATATAAACGTGAATCGGCGCCCACTGCAAAAATATCCAGGCGGTTTGGACCCCATGATACCACTTCAGGTGAACCAACTATAGTACCACCGAGATCTTCATATCCTGTAACTGATGGCCCCCACGCTGATCCATTCCACCATTTATGATATAATCGTGAATCGGTGCCGACAACAAATACATCAAGACGATTGGGCCCCCATGATACTATTTTTGGCTGGCCTTTTATAATGCCACCCATAAATTCATAACCTGTGACAGATGGCCCCCACGCGGCACCATTCCACCATTTGTGATAAAGAGAAGAGTTAGTGCCAAGAACAAATACATCAAGCCGGTTTGGTCCCCATGATACTACTTCAGGTGAACCTAAAATAGTACCACCCATAAATTCATAGCCGGTTACTGATGGTCCCCATGCCGATCCATTCCACCACTTATGATAAAGAGCCGAGTTGGTACCAATTACAAAAGCATCAATTCTGTTAGCGCCCCATGATACCACAGGTGAAGAAGCTGAAGATGCCCTTGCAATGCTGTCAAATGCAAGCTTTGGCCTGATGATACCGGCTCCGGAATGCTGATCCCATCCTGCGGGGCCAATATCCTTAGCTGTATTTTTTAATGCAGCTTTTGCTTCATCTTGTGACAGAGAACCATTTGCTTGTTTTAATAAAGCAACCACACCTGCGGCTATTGGTGTAGCAGCAGATGTTCCGCTATCGCTGTTAAAGAACCCGGTGAAATGTGTAATAGAAGAGAAATCCGGTTTGTTAGGATCCAAGGCTGCCGGTCCCTGGCTGCTATAACCCGCCAGTTCTTCATTTTTATTTACTGCTGCAACAGTCATTACTCTTGGATGCCCGTTGGCGCCCCAAATACTTCTTCCCGGACCGCTGTCATTGATGCCGTTTTGCGTGCATCTTCCATCGGGGCATGTGCCACCACAATTGCCCGCAGCAAACAAAATAATTATTCCTTCATTTAATGCTTCTACTACTTTGCGTGTAAAGGGATGATTAGGATCCCGTGCATAAACCGCATCCCAGCTTTCCTGGAAAATCCCCCAGCTATTGGATAAGATCTGCGGAGTGCCATCGAGGCGATGCCGGTCAATAGCCCATTGAAACCCTGATATAGCAGCAGAGATAGTTGCTGTAAGATTGCCGCCTCCGATCCTGATATCATATATCTGCGCATTGGGAGCCATGCCTAATACATCGGTAGAACACATATTTCCATGCCATCGCCACGACCCGGGAGAACCTGTTGTTCCCCAATCAGCAGTTGGCCAGCCGCCAATGACCCTCGGAATCAATTTATTTGGCCATTGCGGGTGAGAAGTATCAGCACCGTTTATTGGACGACCTTGTGCTGTTATTCCACCATCAACTACGCCAACTACAACGCCATCGCCTCTGAAACCTGAAGCCCAAATTTGGTTAACTCCTAAATAATTGGCTACATCCGCTATTGTACCCTTGGGTGTTGACGAACTGCAATCGCAGGTGCCAATAGGGCAAACACCCATCGGTTCAGCAGGAGCTGATCTTACAATCTTTATTTCCGGCTCTTCTACTTCTTCCATTAATGCTGTTTCCATTTCATCGAAAGGAGCAATTGGAGTATCCTTCCATACTTTTACTACGTTGGGCTGACTTTCTAATTCGGCCATCTTGCTTTTTGGAATTACACCTTTTACCAATACTGTTTTTTCTTCCTCTCCTTTCAAACCCAACTTTGAGTCTGGTCCGCCTTCCAGTGGTACCGGTTCGTAGTTATAATCTATTTCAAATCCAATCAGGTTGAGGCCGGAACCTTTTTGTAAGGCAAATGAAGCAGATTCTTGTTTTGGCAAAACCATTTCAACCAATACCTGTTCCAGGTCATCATTGCCATGCATTAAACTTCCCATTTCTGTCACCGTAATGTTGCTCATGCCTTCATCACCCGTATTCATTTGTCCTGCAGCAGATGCAGGTTGTTCCATAGAGGGTTGCGGCATTTCATCGGATTTTTCTTTTCCATTTCCATCCATGCCCATTTTTAATGTGGACGGCATAGAGTGCTCATCTGATGTTTTTCCAGGTGGGCTTTGTGGTTGTTCTTTTTGTTTTTTCATTTTCTAAAGTTTAAGGTTAAAAAAAATTGTACAGTTAACCCGGATACAGAAAGCGGAAATCATTTATCCTATTATTGAAAATGAATCAATAATTCATGAAACTGAATATTTACTCAAGTAATAAAAGGATAATTCCTGTGCTACTTTATCAGAACCGATAATGTATTTCCTGTTTTAGCGATAAAGCCGCAAAAAAAAAGCCTGGCAAAAAATACCTGAAGTTGGCTTGCAGAATAAATAATGCAGAATTTAATGGGAATATTAAGGTACAGCAATATTTAACACCAGCAAAAAAGAGTTTGGCCATTTATGGCCAATATTTCAGTTATAAAAAATTTAAAAGAGGTGGGTCAAAAATTAAGTGTTTCTACCTTAACAACAGTTCGCAAGGCTTAAGCCCTGTATGCCTTTTAAATGCTGTAGAAAAATGTGATATAGAAGAATAACCCAACATGAGGGAAACTTCGGTAACGCTTAACCCTTTTTCATAAAGAAGATAACGGGCATGCTCCATCCGCTGGCTTTGGTAAAAATCAAAGATGGTAGTGCCAAACATTTCTTTAAAGCCTTTTTTAAGATAGCATTCATTCATGGCTACCTTACGGCTCAATTCTTTAATGGTGATAGGCTCACCAATATGTTGAATTAGAATTTCTCTTGCTTTAGTCACCCTTTCCCTGTCAGCTTCATTGGCGAGGAATTTACAATTAATAACATCTATTTCTTTATCGCCGATCATACAATCCATACTATACAGCAACAGCATTTGCACCTGTGCATTGATGTAAATATTTTCAAGGCTATCGCTGTAATTATGATTCAGCAATGATTCAAGCACGAGCCTTGTCTTGCTGCAAAGAGGCAATATTTTAGTAAATGAAGATTGTCTTTTAAAATTGAGTATCTCTTCGCTCAGCGTTTGATTGGATGACCGCGGTTTTACAAACTGCGATAAAAGCGTGGGTGAAAATTTAAAACCCAGCACATCTACCGATTCAGACCTGTCTGTGCAATTTTTTGACAAGCCTGCTTTACACATATTGCATTCCGTTTCCTTTTGCCTGCAATACACATTGCCCGATACACAAAACTTCAGCTCCAGGTAATTTTTGTGTGGATCATTTTTTTCATAGTGATACACCATCATGCCAACATCTTCCTGGCTCCATTGTGGCAGACGGTTAAAACGGCGAATGGAATACTGAACCGAGCCCGGCATTTGCTGCTCTCTTTCATGCAGCAAAGTCATTTGCTCCTGCATGGGAGCCTGCCTGTAAGCAAGGGTGAGTATATCCGGAGGATTGAACATGAAGATGCAAATTTAATGTCGGGCTGCTAATTTTCAATAAACTTGTTTGATGTAAAACAAGGTTTTATGTGCATTTTTAAAAAAACTTCCATTTTTAACTGTAACAATTACCTTTGCACGGTCTCCGCCAAACGGAGGCTTTTTTGTAACACAACTGCATGATCCATCCCCATACATACATTCATCCGAATGCCAAACTTGCTACAAATGTAAAGGTTGATCCTTTTACAGTTATACATCAGGATGTGGAGATCGGCGAAGGCACCTGGATCGGTTCAAATGTAACCATCATGGAAGGTACCCGTATTGGTAAGAACTGTCGCATTTTTCCGGGCGCCGTTTTGGGTGCTATCCCGCAGGACAGAAAATTTGACGGCGAAAGAACCACTATTGAAATCGGCGATAATTGCACCATTCGTGAATTTGTGACTATTCACCGCGGCACTTCAGACAGGATGAAAACTACCGTTGGCAATAATTGCTGGATACTGGCTTATAGCCATGTAGGACATGATTGCATCATCGGTAATAATTGCACCATCAGCAACAATTCGCAATTGGCAGGGCATGTGGTACTTGGTGATTGGGTTGGCCTCGGTGGTGTTTGTGCCATTCACCAGTTTGTCCAGGTAGGCGCACATGCCTTTATCAGCGGCGGATCATTGGTGGGTAAAGATGTGCCGCCATATATTAAAGCAGCCCGCCAGCCGTTGAGCTATGCCGGAGTTAATTCAGTGGGGTTGAAACGCCGCGGTTTTACTGTTGAAAAGATCAATCATATTCTTGATATATACCGCATACTTTATAATAAGGGGTTGAATACATCCCAGGCTCTTGAATATCTTGAAGAAGAGTTTCCTGCTACCGATGAACGGGATGAGATTGTAACATTTATACGTGAAAGCGGAAGAGGCATCATCAAACGTTTCACCAAAGGCAACGGCGATGACGATCTCCCTATCTGATGCCGGCAAACGTTTTAACCGGGAATGGATCTTCCGGCGTTTTACTTACCAGTTTGAAAAAGGAAAATCATATGCTATTACCGGGCCGAATGGTTCGGGAAAGAGTACGCTGCTGCAAGTGCTCAGTGGATCAATGCATTTGAACGAGGGAAATGTTCAATATTCAATGCTCAATGCTCAATGTTCAATTGAAAGCATCTATGAGCATGTGTCCATTTGTGCTCCATATTTGGAAGTGGTGGAAGAAATGACATTAAAAGAGTTTTTGGAATTTCATCATGGGTTCAAACCTTTCTTAGCCGGTTTTACTGCTGAAAAAATTATTACTGTTCTTGGTTTGGAGAAAGCGTCGGATAAACAGATACGTTATTATTCTTCGGGTATGAAACAAAGAGTGAAGCTGGCGCAATGTATTTTTTCTGATGTGCCGGTTGTTCTTCTTGATGAACCGTGTACCAATTTGGATGCTGCGGGTATTAAATTGTATAATCAATTAATCGCCGATCATTGCAAAGATCGTTTGGTGGTGGTAAGCAGTAATGATGAGGTGGAGTATAGGTTTTGTGAGGAAAAAATTGAAATTACAGCATATAAGTAAGTATCTCTTATTACTTTTTCAATTTTCGCTTCATAATACAAGCAACTGTTCCGTAACTCTGTTCAGTTATCCATCCATTTAAACCACCAAATTCATGTTCAATGTCATAATAGGTGCCCAGTTTACTTTTCCAAATATTTCCAGAAACTTGTTTAGAGGCGTGGGTCGCCTTTCCGCTTGGAGATGTGTAAAGTGCAATCTTTTCAAACTCCTCTTCAAAAGCGGAATTCATTCCGCATTCCTCATATCCAAGCGATTTATAACATTCAATGAAAGACTGTAAATCCTCCTTTTCAGGGACTCCTTCAGGCCAATAATGATATATTGGCCACCAAAATTTTGTTTCATCTCCCGCCGCGAATGCTATGCAGTTATAGTTGTGAGTTTGAGGGCTTGTGATGGTATAATTGATGCCGATATTTGGAAATAAAGATTCAATTAACTCGTCTCTAACCTTTGCCATATTTCTTTTCATTAAACCACAATTTCCAATCAATTACCATTTGGGGAACATTACCTCTATGAGATTTAGGTACTGGATTTGCGCCAGATATAGCCTGCAAAGCCCAAAACCAGAATGTTGGCGACTCATCCAACTTCTCAATTAATAACGGCATAATTATTTTTCCCATTCCTATCATCTCCTGATATGCAGGATGTAACGCTATCTGAGAAGGTGACGATGCCAGTAAACAATCTTGTTCTATTTGCGAAACGAGCTCATTAAATCTAATTACGATGTTATTTTCCCTATACACAACTACGACCCCTGCCATTAGGCCAAACACAATTTTTTCTCGTATTTTATAAATATCCTGCGCCACATGGCTACCGCTCTTCATGTCAATTGAACCAACTGTATAAGATGGAGTTTTTTGAATACTCAACGACGAAAAAAGAGAAATTTTGTTCTCCCTGTCTAAGATTAATGTATCCATAATTAACTAAGCAATTTAAGTGCAGTAGGTGTTATGCTTTTAAAAAAAATCTCATTTTTAAATTTTCTCAACTCTTCGAAATGGCCCCACATTGTCTCTTCCGTATATTCGCCGAGTTTAAAAACATCAATATCAAAAATAAACTGAACTGTTTCGGAATCTACTATTTCAATTGCTTCCGTAATATTAGCAAATGAATTTATTTTGACATTCTTTATAGTTAATTGAGAAAACAGATTCTCCGTATCATAATTCAAATCGGGAGATAAAACTGGTAGTGTTTTAAAATAGTTCGACGGTTCAAACGGTGCTTTTAAAGAAATTTTATTAATATAGCGAAGAGCTAACCTTTTGACGCTAACTGGTTCAGCAATGTCCTTGTAAATTTTCCAGTATTTCTTAGCATCATCTCTTAATGTCTCCCAATTTGTGTAAGGCTTATGAACATTATGAGTAAATCCATCCAATCTGGCCTGTACTATTTTTTTCTCATTCTCTGATGAGAATAAAAAACCATCAATTGTGTTACGCAACAAACCTTTATTTGCATTTTGAGAATCAATTTTGGGTGATCCGGAAAACCGGATTCTTTTCTTTTGTTTAGGAAATTCAGACTTAATTTTTTCGTAGGCACCTTCAAGCAGGTCAATCGTTTTGCTTTCAGGCAACTGAACCTGAATATCAATCAGAGCTTCAACAATGGGAGCATTCTTCAATTGTGGGTATTCGTCCATAAAAAAGACCAACAATCACAAATGTAATTGGTTTTAAAACAATTCAAAATGATTTCATAAGGTTGGCTGTTCCGCTATTTGAATGATCAATGCCAGCGTAGATTACAAGTGATACCCAAGTCAGTTTATCTCTGACTCGCAATCAGCAAATTCAAATCAGTATATTTCAAATCAAATCTTTCGCTTAAATAAAAATTAGTAAGCGATCCTTTGAATAAATAAATACCGCTGCGGAGATGCACTTTATGCCAAACCAGTTTTTCAAAACCACCTTCTTCACCTGCTTCCAGCAAAAGTGGCATCAATACATTACTGATAGCCTGTGAAGCCGTTCTTGCAAAGCCTGAAGGAATATTCGGAACACAATAATGTATCACGCCATATTTCAAAAAAATAGGATGTTCATGCGATGTGATCTCCGATGTTTCAAAACAACCGCCGCGGTCAATGCTAACGTCAATGATCACGGAGCCGGGACGCATATTACTCACCATCTCTTCTGTTACTACCATCGGTGTTCTTCCTGTTTCGGAACCCAACGCTCCTACCGCTACTTCGCATGTCTTTAGTTGTTTGGCCAGCATCCTTGGTTCTACAACTGATGTCCACAAACGATGACCAATGTTATTTTGCAATCGTTTTAAACGATACACACTGTTATCAAAAACTTTTACAGATGCTCCCAATGCCAAAGCCGCCCTTGCTGCATATTCGCCAACAATACCGGCGCCCAATATGATAACTTTTGTAGGTGCAATACCGGAAATACCACCTAACAAAACGCCTTTACCATGATTGGCCGAGCTTAAATATTGTGCAGCTATCAGCATAACGGCGCTGCCAGCAATCTCACTCATGCTGCGAACGATGGGGTATGAATCACTGTCATCTTTCAAATTTTCAAACGAAATAGCAGTGACCTTTTTTTCCATCATCTTTTCAAGTATTTCCGCTTTCAGCACAGAAAGATGGATTGGGGAAATGATCACCTGGCTCATTTGAAGCAATGGCAGGTCTTCTTCTATAACCGGAGCACTTTTTACCAATACCGGCGATTTAAATACTTCAGCTCTTTCATAAACGATCTTAGCGCCGGCTTCGCTATAATCTCTGTCACGATAATGAGATGCATCGCCAGCATTATGTTCAATAATCACCTGGTGACCATTGCTCACCAGCACACTCACAGCATCGGGTGTTAATGCAATACGATTTTCCTGGAAAGCAATTTCCTTTGGAATACCAATCATCATTCCTTCTGATCTGGGTCTGATGTCAAGAGTTTCTTCTAAGGTTTCGTAACTGAAAGAAGTGCTTATCCTGGGTTTTTGCTGGCTCATGAAGTTAGTTAAGAGTGCTTTCAAAAATACTTAATTCCGCTTTATTATGAGCTTCCGGAAGTTTGAATCTGTTGTTTCTATATACACATGAACAGTTTTCTCCGGAAAAATACTTAAGGCTCTTTCGGGCCATTCTACCAAACAAATATGATCGCTGTACAAACATTCTTCTACCCCCGCCTGTATGGCTTCTTCCACATCTCTTAAACGATAAAGATCAATATGGAATATTTTTCTTTCCTTATCATTATCGCTATATACATATTCGTTAATAATAGAAAACGTTGGGCTGCCTACTACATCCTTCACTCCTTTTACATCGCAGAGGGCATGAATAAAAGTTGTTTTTCCTGCACCCATGCTGCCATGAAATGCAAACACCTGTGCATCGCCTGCCAATTTCCAAAACCTGGTTGCAATTTCTTTGATATCATTGAGTGAAAAAAAAATCTCCATGCACAAATGTAAACCTGCATGCTTTACAACTTAAAAAAAAAATAAAATCTAAGAGCTTCATCAGTGTCAGACGCCCTGCAGGCGTCAGACATTCCATTTTAGCAACAGCGTTGTGAACATATTGGTTAAATAATTATAACCGCTTGATTCCACCGGGTAATTTTGCAACAAGGATACCTGCTTTTTGTTATACAGACAGTAATTATTATGGAAAAGATTCAATGGAAAGTAGATGGCATGGATTGCTCTAATTGTGCATTGACCATCCGCAAATACCTGGAAAAGCAAGGTATGCAGGATGTGAAGGTGAATTTTGCCACCGGTGATGTAAGTTTTGAAATAAATGGTAAACAGCCCGAAGAATTAGCGATCGGGATTAAAAATTTAGGGTATGAGATCACTAATTTAGAATCTCAAATACCAAACATCAAATACCAATTTCTTTCAACGCATCTTCAGCGGTTTTGGTTTTGTTTTCCATTCACTGCAGTTTTAATGCTTCACATGATTCCCGGCGTACATATTCACTGGCTAACAAATCCCTGGTTACAATTGGGTCTTGCCATTCCCGTGTATATTGTAGGCATGAGTTTTTTTGGTAAAAGCGCCTGGAAAAGTCTTCGCAATGGATTTCCTAATATGAATGTATTGATTGCAATGGGAGCTACCGCTGCTTTCGTTTATAGTTTATATGGCACTCTCACCGGCCAGGCGGAAGATTATTTGTTTTACGAAACCGCTGCTACGATTATTACACTCGTATTTCTCGGAAATTATATGGAAGATGCTTCAGTGCAATCAACACAAAAGGCACTAAACAAACTGGCAAAGTCGCAAAAAGTAATGGCCAATATGATCGCTTATGATGATAACCACCAGGAGCATATATTCCCTGTAGAAAGTGATCAATTAAAAACAGGTGACCTTTTATTGATCAGAACGGGAGAACAAGTGCCTGCAGATTGTAAAATACTTTGGGGGGAAGCTAATGTGAATGAAGCTATCATTACAGGTGAAAGTGTGCCGGTGTATAAAACAAAAAAAGACAATTTAATCGGCGGCAGCTTTATTGAAACCGGAACGATCAAAGCCTATGTAACTGCTGCGGGAGAAGATACGGTGTTATCAGGCATTATTAATTTGGTAAAACAGGCACAGGGTGAAAAACCACCCGTTCAGCAGCTGGCAGATAAGATCAGTGCTGTATTTGTACCGTTGGTGATAGGCATTGCTATCGTTACGTTGATTGTTAACTGGATCATATTGGGCTACTTCACTCCTTCACTGATGCGAAGCATTGCAGTGTTAGTAATTGCTTGTCCTTGTGCAATGGGTTTAGCAACTCCTGCTGCTATTGCGGTAGGGTTAGGACGCGGAGCAAAAAATGGCATCTTATTTCGTAATGCAACAAGCCTTGAATTATTTAAAGATATCAGGCAGGTGGTGTTTGATAAAACGGGAACATTGACAACAGGAAAATTTACAATTTACAATTGGCAATTGACAAATGGTAATATCACCGACGATGAATTTAAAAAACTTGTTTTTTCTATTGAGAAATATTCCAATCATCCTATTGCCAAAAGCATCAGCGAAGCATGGAAAACAAAGGGTGAAATACGCTGGAAAAAAATAGAAGAAGTGAAAGGACTTGGAATGAAGGCCGAAGACAAAGAAGGAAATACATACATCGCAGGATCTTTTAAAATAGCTGAAGCATTAACAACAGACAGCGATCATAATATTTATTTAATAAAAAATGATCAGCTTATTGGATGGATAGATGTAAAAGATGAAATAAGGCCTGAAGCAAAAGCAGTAGTTAATTATCTGCACAGTAAAAATATTAAAACGATATTACTTAGTGGCGACAGGCATGATAAAACAAAATATTGGGGAGAAAAACTCGGCATTGATGAAGTAATAGCAGAACAAACACCAGAACAAAAACTGGATAAGATTGCAGAACTTAATTCTATTACTCCAACCGCTATGGTTGGCGATGGTATTAACGATGCACCTGCGTTAGCCAAAGCCACCGTAGGTATTTCAATGAGTGATGCTTCTCAAATTGCTATGCAAACAGCACAAGTAGTGTTGATGAATCATGGATTGAAAAAATTACCAACTGCATTAGGATTAGGCAGGCATACTTATCTTACTATTAAACAAAATCTTTTCTGGGCTTTTGCTTACAACATAGTAGCTATTCCTGTAGCAGCATTGGGATTTCTGAAGCCAGGTTTTGCTGCACTGGTGATGGGATTGAGTGATGTGGTGCTGGCGATTAATTCGGGGCGGTTGTTTGTGAAGAAGGTGGAGTAATTTTTTGTAAATTGTGTTTACAATATTTTCGCTATGACAATTGAACTCTCTAAAACCGCTACAAAAAAACAAATAAAAGCAGCCCTTGAAAAATTGGCGAAGGATTTACGCAAAAAAGGAAAGGGCAATATATCTCGTCATTTTGGCACCTGCAAAAGCAAAGTAGATGGTCTTGAATTTCAAAAAAAAGTAAGAAGTGAGTGGGATTAAATCGTTTTTAGCAGATACAAACATTCTTGTTTATTATCTTGAAGGCAGACCCCAATTATTACCATATTCGGATACCAATTTTCTTATTTCCATTATAACGGAAGTTGAATTTTTAGGTGTAAAATATTTACAGGGAATAAGTTTGCAAAAAAGAGAAAGCCTTGTAAAAGATTGCATAGCGCTGGCTTTTGATGAAGAAGTTAAGAATATTGCTATTCGCATAAAGCAGCAAACTAAAATGAAAACACCTGATGCAATAGTTGCTGCTACGGCAATAAAATACGGCATTACTTTGTTAACTGCAGATAAAGAGTTTAAAAAAATTCCAGATTTAAGTTTATTACTTTTGGAAATTTAGGTCGCTTCAGCATGACCGATTTACAGCAAATTTTAAAACAATACTGGGGCTTCGATTCCTTTCGTCCTTTACAGGAAGACATTATCAATTCTGTTCTTTGCGGCAACGATACTCTTGCATTAATGCCAACAGGTGGTGGTAAATCGCTTTGCTACCAGGTACCAGCAATGGCAAAAGATGGGATGTGTCTTGTTATCTCTCCTTTGATAGCTTTGATGAAAGACCAGGTAGAAAATCTTAGAAAGAAAAATATTACTGCTTATGCTATTTATTCGGGCATGAGCAGAAAAGAAGTGGTTAATACATTGAAAGTTGCATCAGAAAGTAATTGCAAATTCTTGTATGTTTCACCGGAAAGATTGGAAACGGCTTTGTTTAAAGAATATCTTCCGGGCATGTTTATCAATCTCATTGCAGTGGATGAAGCACATTGTATTTCGCAATGGGGTTATGATTTTCGTCCGCCTTATTTGCGTATAGCAGCACTGAGAGAAGAACTATCCAATATTCCAATTCTTGCATTAACAGCATCAGCTACACCGGAAGTACAAACAGATATATGTGACAAACTTAAGCCCCCCCACCTCCCAAAAGGGGGATTACAGAATCCTTCATTTCAACATTCACTTAGCAACTGGAAAATCTTTCGACAATCATTTGAAAGAGCTAATCTTTCTTATAGTGTATTTCGTGTTGATTCCAAGATCAACAAAATACTTGAAATAATAAATAAAGTGCCCGGCAGCGGTATTGTTTATTGCAAAAGCCGTAAACGCTGCAAGGAGATAAGTGAACTTCTTCATTTGCAAAATATATCCAGCGATTATTATCATGCCGGGCTGACACAGGAAGAACGCAATAAAAAACAGGAAGCATGGATCGCCAATAAGATGCGTGTTATTGTTTGCACCAACGCATTTGGCATGGGCATTGACAAACCGGATGTGCGATTTGTCATTCATGCCGATACACCTGATTGTCTTGAGAATTATTACCAGGAAGCGGGGCGTGCCGGCAGGGATGGAAAAAAGGCGTATGCTGTTTTGCTTTATGATGAAAAAGATATCGCCGAACTTGAAAAGATTACCGGCATCCGGTTCCCATCATTAGGAGATATAAGAAATGTTTACCAGGCTGTTGCCAATTACCTGCAAATACCAACAGGCACAGGTGAAGGACAATATTACGATTTTGACTTTGCTGATTTTTTAAAAAAATTCAAACTCGATAGTCATACTGCACTCTATTCACTCAAAGCTTTGGAGCAGGATAACCGCCTCGCTTTTAATGAACAAGTTTTCCGGCCGGGCACTGTTCAATTTACAGTGACGAAAGATTATTTATATCGCTTTGAAAAAGATAATCCTGAACTGGAGACTGTCATCAAAGCATTATTAAGAGCTTATGAAGGAATATTTGATCATTCTTCTTTTATATCTGAATTACTAATTGCTCAACTTACCAGAAAGAATGAAGAAGAAATAAAAACTCAATTAAAGAAATTAGATGCAGCCGGTATCATCGAATATATTCCACGCAAAGATTCACCTCAACTTTTTTTTCCCGTCAATCGAATCAAAACAGAAGAGCTGAATATTGATATGACAGCGTATAACCAGCGTAAAGAAAAATTTCAGCGCCGGGTAAAACGGATGATCAGTTATGTTGATGAAGAAGCAATATGCCGCAGCCGGTTCATTGGTTCATATTTTGGCGATGATGCTCTTCGGTCATGTGGCATTTGCGACAACTGTCTTCGTTTAAAAGCATTGACACTGACAAAAGAAGAATTTGATAAAATACTTTCCCGCATTACTGAAATAACCGGCAAACAATCCCTGCAGATAAAAGATCTTTTGCTGCAACTAAGCGGTATTAAAAAAGAAAAAGCCTGGAAGGTGATTGAATTTCTCCAGGCTGAAAATAAAATTGAAATGGACAGCAATGGTTGGATCAGGACAATACAAGTTCCTCTGTAAGTCCTATCCAATTGTACGCCGGTAATATGACCGGTTGCGGTGGATTGATGCCCATCTTCGCAAAAGCAGGCATCAATGCAGTTTCGGCAAACTTTTTCACTGCATCAGCCGAATTCCATACGTCCACTACGCACCATTTTCCATCTCTTTCAAATGAAACATGGGCAGGCCTGTCTTTATTGAGCAATTTGTTTTGTGCTCTCAGTTCATCGCAAATTGCATCATACTCCCTGGAAGTCATACCTGCAAATTCAAAAAGAACAACAACTTTACTCATAATGTTAGATTTAAAGGTGAAATAATTATTTATAAGCAATAGCATTCGCAGAGAAACTTTTAACATTGCTCTTGAATAACCTCCTTTTATAGAAGCTCGTCTATGCGTCAAACCCGCTGAATCTTTTATAAACTGCTTTATATCCAATTATTCTTCCAACCGGGGCAAGTATAAAAGAAAGAGCTTTTTGTAACCCTAAAGGTACGGAAGCGATATATGCTTTTGATTGCAAAGTTTTTCCCCATACCATCAGTTGAAGAAAGGCCGGTTGTCCATTCGGCACTTTGCCTTCTGCATCCAAACCAAAAAGATTTTCAAGAAACAGATCAATATCCAATGAAGGAGTGAATGTTTGATACATTACCAGGTCTTCTTTGCCTTCATTATAATGCGTATGCGGTTTACCTTTTGGCAACGTAACCTTTTCACCTGCAGTAATTGTTTTTGTTTCGCCATTCAATACATAAGTAAGTTGACCGCTTATCACTTCGAATGTTTCATCTGTTGTAGTATGCAAATGCAACACAGGTTTAAATCCGCCAGCTATTATTTTTATTTTGATGCGGCTGTAAGCACCGGCAGTATCATCAGCCGTTTCAATAAACTCGATGAATTCACCGGTCCTGGAATTTTGAATAACTTGTCCTTTGCGCGGCATAGTCAAAAAGTTTATGAAGCCAAATGGGTCATCACTTGCTGCCAATCCAGCACATTCCAATGTTCAATGAACCTTTTGTCTTTTAACCGAATAATATCAATTACTTCAATTGTTATGCTTCTGCCTGTTGCAGCCACACCCATAAACTCGCCCTTGTGTGTAACATGAAATATTTTATGTGTTGTAACCAGGTCATTTTCGGCCACTTGTTTTACAATTTCTACTTTGAGGTCAGGAAATGACGGCCGCAAAAAGTTGTTGAAGAAATATAAAACTCCTTCAGGGCCTTTTGACACGCCCGGGGGAGCGGAGTGATTGATAAAACCAGGAGCAATAATCTCATTAAAGACATTAATATCTGCGCCTTCGATAAACTCTTTATTAAAACGGCGAACTATTGATTTGTTGATCTCTGTTTGTGATAATGATTGTTTTGAAACCGCTAAAGTTTTCATCGCAAAAATAGTTTGAGAGTTATAATGGTAAAGAGGCTGCTACAGTAAAACACCGGGTATGCAACATCTCTAATATTTCAAAGAAATATACCATACATTTTTATTGTTGATTGGATAAATAAGCTGCTGCTGTATCAAAGAAATCATGGAAATAAACAGCTTTGCCCTCGTCGTTGAATTTCCAACGCATTACCCAGTCAGAATGTGCTTTTTTACCAGTGGCTTTTGAAGTGCCTGTCATGTTTCCAAAAGCCACCACTTCATGATCATTGATGTTGTGAACAGCTTCGACATTAAAATCGCTGAAATCTGCGGTCTCACTTAGTATTTTAAAAAACCGGCCGGCATCTTTGCCAATATAAGTTCCACCCTGCGGCAGCGTTCCTTCTCCGGCACCGATCCATTTACAATTATCGGCAAGCTGATCGAGGATGTAAGGAATATCGCCTTTGCCAAATGCTTCATACATTTTTGCAACCGTAGTTGCATTGTCAACAGATGTAAGTGTGCTCATAAAAAATGTTTTTATTTTGTTTATTAAATTGACTTGAACTATTTCATCATTTCCGCAGCCATTAAAACTGCTCCCAGGTTTTGAACTGAAGAGTGTTCTGTTATTTTCCCTTCTTCGTTTAATTTAAAAATGTCAACGTCTTTGAATTTAAAAGGCTTGCCTGTTGCCTTCATACCCATAAAGTCATTTTTAAAAACTCCGCCCCAATCGCCATGCACCAATACATAGTCTCCGTCAGCATAAAACTTAAGGTTTTCACCTTTGTATCCTTCGAAAGCAGCGGTCACCATGTTGAAAAACTGCTTGATGCTGTCAACACTGGTTATTGGAGGAACACTTCCATCGGCATAATCAGTAAAATTGGGAGCAGCATCTTTGAATACAGCATCCATATCACCTTTTTCAAAATTTTCAAAGCTGGCCATGATCACTTTTTTGTTTCGTTCCTCTTTGCTTTCGGCCGATGACAAAGTGCCTTCTTTTGCATCTCCAGTGTCTGTTTTCTTTTCATTGTTGCAGGCTGTCATTACTAATAAAGACAAAGCCATTAAAAGAAAAATGTTCTTTTTCATTTTTTAAAATTTTAAATAAATAAAATGATAAATACCGATAGGGTAGCTGCTGTAGGTTAAATCCGATCCTTTAATTTCTGAAGACGTTTATAAATACGAAGGCTGTTGCTGTTCGGTTCTCATGGATGAAGATTTTTTTAATCCGGCTTTGCGTATATCGTTTATTTCATAAATCCGGAGCGGTGATGGCTCCTGTACAATAGCATTCAATAATGTCTTAAGCATTTGCTTAATTGAAACCAGTCCTTTGGCTCTTGCTTGTTTTCTCCATGCCGGGATTAATTCTGCTAAACCATATAATGGTAGTAACAAAATTGGCCACCAATGACCGGGGCCCAGCACATACCAGGGACGGATAAATGTGCAACTCAATTTTTTACTCAAACAATATTCTTCGCCTTCTTTACGCACCTGCTGATAAGCCTGCATGAGTTTGGAAGGCCACATAGCCACACTTACATAAATGAACTGAGAAATATTAGCAAAAGCCGCTGCATCAGCAGATGCTTTTACACTGCAAAGATCTATTTCTCTAAACTGTATTGCTTTCTTTGGCGAAGGATGAGCTACTCCCAATAACTGAACAAACACAGAACCGGAAGGAATATACTGCTGAAATGATTGAGCATCGAAAGGATCAGCAATTACTGTTTCAACACCAGCGGGAACTTTGTGCTCACTTCCTTTTCTTACCAAAGCAATCACCTTATAATCGTTACTCAGCAAAAGTTTTATCAGCCTTGTGCCGATATAACCTGTAGCCCCTGTGATAAAAATTGTTTTCCTATTTGCAGCTCCGGACATTTTTTTTAATGATTGATAGATGGCAGCAGGCCGATTTGCCTTAATACTCCTGCAAGATCCCACATCACCTGGCCGCTTTTTATTTTATCGTTTTCAAACGTAAGGATTGACATGCCATGAATAAAAACATTTTTTCCTGTAGCAGGTATGCGCATCAGCGGGCCCTGGTGATTACCTTTTGCTAACCAGTGCAACACCAGTTTACCATCTTTTTCTACATGATCAACCAATGTATATTGCAGATTGGGAAAAGCGGTAAAAACACTATTTGTCCACTGACGCATTCCTTCCCAGCCTTCACGGATGCGGCCCGCTGTGATGTCTTCCACCACATAGTCATAAGCATAAAACGGAAGAATGATATCATCCGTCCTCGAATTCCATGCATCAATGATCTTATGAGCAATAGTTTTACTTTTTGATTCTTTTACAACGCCTTTGCCATTATTCATACAAGTCCGGTTTATCAGTTCAGGGAAATTTGCTGCATGCTTTCTTCCCAATCTTTCTTAAAGAAATTTCGCAGGTTTCGGATAGCCCTGCTCATCCTTGTTTTCACAGTGCCAAGTGGTGTATCCATTATTTGTGCTATCTCTTTTTGCGTATAACCATTAAAATACATCAATTCTATCACCTGCTTCTCTGCTTTGCTAAGCTTCTCAACTAATTTACGTAATCCGATGGCATCAGGGTTTCCGCTTCCACCTGTCATTCCCGGCAACAAAGAAGAAATATCATCACTTAATTGTGAAGCTTTATAATATTTGTATGATTTGCTGCGCATGTAATCAATACAAATATTACGGGTAATATTATACAACCAGGTAAACATACTTCCTTTAGCTGCATCATACTGTTGCCGGCAACGCCAGGCTTTCAAAAAAACATCCTGCAAAAGATTTTCGGCCACTTCTGTATCCTTCACCCGGTTAATGATCAACCCATACAAGCAGGCTGAATACTGGTCATACAATTTTGGAAACTCAGGATGATCATTGCCGACAGCCCGTAAAGGCATTTGGGCTTGCTGGCGATCAGGTTGGTTTTGGTAGGCGGTAGTTGACATAATTGGTTTAAGTGAAACACAAATATGCTGATAGCACCTGTTCATTTGCAAGTTCAAAAACTGTTCAAAAAATGTTCAGCCAGTTTTTGAAATTAATTTTTTTGGACACTCCGCTTGAATTCTGTTTCTAAAAAATTCCTTCTGAAGCGTTAATTATTTCTTCAACAAATTTAGATACTGAAAGCCCCGCAAAAACATCTGATTTTGATTGCAAATAATAAAATAACAATCTTTTTCTATCAACAAGAAAAGTGTTTTTAATATCACCTGCATTATGCCATAAACCACTTGCAGTTCGAAAACAAAATGGAATAAAAATAGTATTGCTAGTCTGGTTTGTAAAAATTATTCGAGCTTTCCATTCGGAATAAGAAGATGCATGTTGCTTAGAAACCCAATTTTCGGTACAAGCACATTGTCCCAGGAAAATATGTGTACTTGGCAAGCTATCGCCTGTCGGTATCCATCCAACTAAATCAAGTCCGCCATCTCCTTTATTTTTTTTAGGATAATTTGTTTCTGATATGTGAGGGTTTAAGACTTCATTAATATCTGCACATAAAAGATTAATTCGTTGCCACAAACTTAAGGAGTTATTATAACGACCGGTCTTATTAAGCGGATTTGAACCAAAAACATGAGAAATAGCTGAATGGGGTAAAATTTCTCTAAACGCATTATAACAAACAATTTCAAAAGAGCTTGTTAGCTTTGAGATTGTGGATTTATCAAACAAATATAAATTTGAACAAAGAATTAAGTATATGTATAGCATTTGACAGCCAGTAACACTATCTTTTTTCTTAATCTCGTCCCCCGATACAATAAAAGGATATGACTCCTTGTATGAAGCTTGTCTTACTTGAAGTACTTTAAACCAATCTGAAAGATCGTTTTTCCACCTATCTGGGATTTCAGCTCTCCTTGATATTAATTCTTCATCCTCAAATTCTTCAAAAAAGTTTAAATCCTCCAAATCTTCCTCATTGCTCTCAAACAAATCTCTTTCCCTTTCTGCTAATCGATCTATAACGTCGTTGGCAGTAACTTCTCCATCAATATTTGCCAAACATAATAACTCAATGTAATCAGCCCATTGAAAACTATTAACTTTTACAAAGCTTGGTTTTTGTTGAAGTCGATTCAAATAATACTTGACAGCCCCGCTCACTTTTTAATTTTTTTTAATTTACTTAATCTTAATTCCACCAAATCTTCTAAAGCAACTACCGTTTTACTTAGTTCATTTAGATTATCCAAATCCGATTTGCTTGGTTCAGCTACTATGGGAAATGTATTGTGAGCTTCTTTGATAGAGGCGAGGGAGTTAATTATTGCTAGCCTAAATAATTCATAGGGCTCTTCAGTATAAATTAAAGCTTCATCTATTGATCTCCCTGACTGAAAAAGACTAAGTGCCTTGGGTTTTTCAACTATAGCGTTAAGCTTTGAAAGGTTTCTTGATTCGCCAAGTTTTGTTTTGTTCTGGATACCATCTTTTTCTGAAATCCATTTACTCAGTTCCTTTAATTTCTCAATCTTTAGTTCTTTAGTTGGGTTGTCACTGGTTTTATTTATTCCTATATACTCTGCTATATTCGGGTATCGAAGAGCATTATAATAAACACCAAAATCAATTGTATCTTCATTTAATCCGTTTATTCCAAAGTAATCTTTATTGTGAATTCTATCATACACATCAAGTCCTATTAGCAGCTCCTTTACATAATCGGCGCGACTGCCTATCGCCTTTGCTAATTTTCTATATTGTTCAGGTTTTGACAATCCTTTGTACTCTTCTTGCAATTGCCGTAAGTATTTGGCCTTTGCCAAAGCACCCCAAGATTTAACGCCAGTAATATGTTTAAATCCCAAATAATCTAGTATGTCCTTTCTGTCTGGAAAAACTAATACTGGCAACTCATCCGGCTTTTCCCTAGCCTCGGTTGAAATTTGTCCGATTGCAATTGCCTTTTTCTTGGCTAGGTTAGGATGGAGTAAAAGCTTGGATGCAGTAAGGCGCCTGTTTCCTTCGACTACTATATATTTATTCTGTTTTTTCTTATTTTTTACAACAAGTAATGGCTCTCCAGGAAAAAACCCCTTTTCACCGATAGACCCCATAAGCTCAATGATCGAAGCATCCGAAAGCATCCAATTGATTACCTCAGATTCATCATCGCTATCTACAATAGAATGAGGAAGACGTGGATTTTGAGGATCAAATTGTAATTGATCCACAGACATATATTCAATTATTCTTTTTTTCACCTTAATTATTTTAAACAAATATAGTTTTGTTATTGAGTTTTAAAGATGTCAGATATCCATACCAAGAAGGTTAGAAGTTACAATATGAGTAAGATCAGGTCGAAAAATACAAAACCTGAAATTGCTGTGCGTAAATACCTTTTTTCAAAAGGTCTTAGGTTCAGGATTCACGATAAAAAATTACCAGGCAGACCCGATATTGTCTTAAAAAAATACAAAACTGTTATTTTCGTTCAGGGCTGCTTCTGGCACTATCACCAAAACTGCCGATACGCAGCAATGCCAGCATCTAATCAAAAATATTGGGAACCGAAACTATTAAAAAACCGAGACAAAGATAATTACGCATTTAGGCAACTGAAAAAAATGAAATGGTGTGTGATTGCCATATGGGAATGCCAGTTAAAAGGTGAAAAAAAAGAAAGTTCATTATTAAGCTTATATTCCAAAATCACGAAGCCTGTTTAAGGTCCGAGCTAAATGAAACTGTGCTATTTCTACCATACATTTTATTTAAATGCCCTTTTATACTTCTGGCGATATTATACGCCATCATTGGTGGTACTGCATTCCCAATCTGATTAAATATACTTGTTTCGTTGCCTAAAAATTTGAACCATTCTGGAAAGCTCTGTAGTACCGCAGCTTCAAGATGTGTAAGTCTTCTTCGTCTGCCATCAGGAAGTTTAATCCTATGCATATCACCGGTAGCCCCAGCCAGATTCCGGCATGTTAAAGTTCTCGCAGGCTTATCCAAATGCAAATCTCTATTTGTTGTACATTGCGATGCCTTTTCATACTTTGCTATGTAGCGATTCATGTTTTTAGTTAAAAACTTAGAATCATCTTCTACTTGTATAGCTAGTGTGCCTAATGCCTCACCTGCAGATACTTGGTATTCTTTTTCTTTTGGGAAAGTAAAGACCCCTTTCCTACAGCCAATAATAAAAACTCTTTCTCTATTCTGGGGCACATCAAAATGCTTTGCATTCAAAAGCTTAAACTTAACGTCATAATTAGAACTTAATCCCTCTACAAATTGATTCAAATACCATTTATTCTTATATAACAGACCTCTGACATTTTCAAACAGAAAAATCTTCGGCTTGATCTGTTCCACCGCTTTCATGCAAATGGGAAATCCATTTCGTGCATCCTCTAATCCCTTCTGATTTCCAATCACACTAAACGGTTGGCAAGGGGGGCCACCAATTAAAACATCTGCCTCGGGGAAGTCAGCGTGAATATTCAGATTTTCATTAAAACAAATTCCTGCTAAATTTAAATTATATGTCGCGCAAGCATCTTCATTTATTTCAAATCCCACAGTTGAAAAGCCATTGGCCTCAAAACCCAACGAGAGACCGCCGCAACCGGCAAACAGATCAACAACAGTATAAGAATAGTTCTTTTGAGGTGTAAGAATTGAATTAATCTTTTCAATGTAGGCCATTTGGGATAGCAAATATTATATGCAATATAAGACAACAAATAGATAAACTCAAAAAGCTGATTACTACCCTCAAGATTAATTTGATTTTTTTTCTTCCAGCCACAATATATCCGCCACCCTTTCCACTCCCCGTTTTACCTGTCGGCGATAAGTACTGAAACTCATATACAGAAAATCGGCCGTTTGCTCCTGGCTGCCTACGGGGTTAATAAAAGTTCGGTACAGCACTCGGTGAAGCGCTTCTTCTTTGGGTGAATTTTCTAAAGAGGCAATAGCTTTGGTCAATTTATCAGTCAATGTCAATGCCAGATCAAGTTCGGTTTTGCCATTGTCAGATTCCCGCTGCACAAGGTTTGATTTAAGCAAAATATTTCCAATGATCTTTTTTGGATTCTTGATCTGTTTTAATGCATCATGCACGGCATCAATAAAATTTTGTTCGGTTATTCCCTGTTCAACAGTGGAATGTTGCAGAGGGCTTGATTCTTCTTCATTGATCTCCCGTCTTCCCATCAGATCAAGCCATGCAAGCGGCGGCCGTTTTCTCCAGTCATGCATATACCATCCATAATGCTGATCATTAAGTTCATGATCGAGTTCGGGTAAATGTTGCAGATCGGCATAGTTCAATAACTGCTGCCAAAATTCAGGATTTACACAACGCAGCATACTTACAGCAAGACCTGATGTAAAATACCATTGAACAATTCCAAGAAAAATTGCACTCTGTACCGCACTTACATTTTGATAATGATCACGGCTCATCCAGGAACGAAAGACTGTCATCAATTCGCTTTCACCAACCGCCATTTCTTTTTTATATGCAAGCAATGCATCAATCACTTTATCATTTGTTTTAGCATTGATCTTTTCCAAATTTATTTTCAGCACAAAACCAGCGGGTGCTTTTTCTGCATCCCGAAACACCCATACATCTGCTGCATCATGGCCCATCCATTTTGCAACATATTCAGCCGCCGCATTGCCTTCATATTTTTTTACCATGGATAAAATAGGCTCCCGATCTTCTTCTTTCATCATATCCTGTCTTATATTGCCCGCATCCTGGAATTCAAGAAAAGGTTTTACTTCAGGGTTCAACCTGTGCAGAAACATAAGCCCAAATAAAATCTCTCTTTGTTTTTCACCACTTAACTTAAGTAAACGTAAAATAAAAAACTGCTGCGTTTTAATATGCAGGTGACGATACCAGTCAGGATTGCGCCAATGCATTTCCGCAGCGATGGCATCTCTTGCCAGGTCATGAGGATAAATACCTGATGGACCTTTTTCAATAAATGTTAATGTAGTAAGCCAGTTAAAAAGTTCCTGCGCCATTTGGGGGCCTAATACCTCTTCGATTATTTTTTCTGTAGTTACATAAACCAGTGAGCACAACTCCAATGCTGCTTTATGTGCGGGGCTTGGTACTTCCTGCACAAATTGTTCCAGCAATGTCTTCATGATGTCCGGCGACTCCAGCGGATCAAAGCGACTGTCTTTTCGCTGATCAAACATATCGGCCACGATAGACAGCGCCAATGGATTACCATGCGTATAAGCAACAATCCGTTTTAGCTGGTCAGCAGGAATATTTCTTCGGTTGAGAAACTGTGAGCTTTCTTCTACGCTTAATTCTTTTAAAGAAAATATTTTAGTGATGCTTTGCCATCCGGGATCGGTTTTCCATTGAGTAGAAAGAACATTGCGGGATGCGATAACAGTGATGACGTTCTCCGGCAACTCCGGAAGAAACTCCATACGCAGCCAATCATCCAATGATCTCATTTTTTCATAACTGTCAATCAGCAACACGACTTTACTCTTTTGTTCATCTGTTGATGATATAAAATCTTTATTGCCAAAAGGAGATGCGGCCTGCAGTGATTTTTTAAAACTATCGGGATGCGATTCTATATAACGACAATCCAGTTGAATGCAGGGAATATTATTTTCTTTACAATGATCGGCAAATTGTTTCAGCAAAGTTGTTTTGCCCTGGCCGCCGCTGCCATAAATATAAATGAGATGACAGGCAGGATCTTTTTCTTTTAGCAGCTCTTCAAAAAAAGAAATTTCCTTTTGCCGGCCGACAAAATTCTTCTTTCGCTGCTGCTGTAATATATCCTTTAGCTTTCCCATGCGGTTTTGGTAAACTAAAAGTATATATTTCGGAGAAAACGGGGATTGTTGTTTTCTTTACCACCCCTGCACCAGGAGATTTTGTGCAGCTTTGATACTGCATTTCTGATATTTAGAGTAGGCCTTTGCAGCGGCTATTCTAACTTGTTTCGGCTTTGCATCAGCTATCCATTCAGTAATGGCATCATGCAGTGTATATGCTTCAGGTGCCATTAGTCCGGATGTCCATATTAAAGGCTTTGCACCGGTTTGTTTTAAATGTCCTGAAAAGAATCGTTTACTATAACAGGCAAGTATAATTGTTTCTCTTAATTGAGAACTGTCGCCAATAAATTTTTCATTCAAAGAAAAGTCCATTAAGCCGTCATGTCCTATGTAGGCTAAAAGATTTGCAGCGCCACCAAAATAAATTTTTTGACCGCCATGCTGTAACATTACTTCATGCCTGCCGGAAGAAGCATTTAGAAAATCAATAGTTGTTTGTTTTATAAATTGTCCGTCGTACGCATCAGCAAGCAAATACACATTTTTAGACTTGTGCTTAAAAAGCAGCCGTTCCAAAATATTTTCTGAATTATTCTTTTGTGATGAAATCAACTGCCAGTCTTTACTTCTGATAAAATAAGACTTAACACCATTGGCAGCACCCCAATAGAGATTATTTTTTGCATCCTGGCCATTGCCTATAGATGCTGGCACCGGAACTATTCCCTGGTATTTATTGTCACAAAGAGCAACGAAGACATGAATAGTTTTAATACCATCACCATTTGATTGAAGTATATTTTTAGACGCAATTTCAGGGATAGTATCGTTTGAAATGTTAGCGCTATTTCCATTGTTGCCGGAACAGGAATAACAAGCAACTAACAGTAACGGAAAGCAAAAAAGTTTTACGATTTTCATAGAAGCTTAGAGAAAAAAAAGCTGATATTCCATAACCTCAAAACAAACTTCTTCTCCTGCTTCTTCCTCCCAAGCCCAAAGCACCTAATAAAGAGCGGACAATGGTATTGCCGGCAGTACGGGTCATGCTTTTTACAACAGGATCGTCAAAGAAACCTTTTTCTTTTTTAGTAGTCGTGCGACTTTCTTTTTCTTGTTGCTTTTGTTTTTTTAGTTCTTCCGTTCGTTCAGCGGCTTCATTTAGTTTTTCTGTGAGTATCTCATGAGCACTTTCGCTGTCAATTACCTGGTTGTACTTAGCTGTAATTTTTGAACGGCTGACAATAGTATCAATTTCCATTTCGGTTAAAATATCCATGCGGCTTCTGGGCGCACAAAGCATGCAATGCACCAGCGGAGTGGGAATTCCTTTTTCATTTAAAATGGTGACCAATGCTTCACCTATTCCCAATTGAGTGATGAGTTCATTTGTTTCATAAAATTCCGTTTCAGGATAATTCTCTGCCGTTTGTTTGATCACTTTTCTATCGGCCGCTGTAAATGCCCTTAAAGCATGCTGAACCTTTAATCCCAATTGCGCCAAAACAGATGCCGGCACATCCATTGGATTTTGTGTACAGAAATAAATTCCGATGCCTTTGGAACGGATCAGTTTGATGATGGTTTCAATTTGCTGCAGCAACGCATCACTGGCTTCCTGAAAAATAAGATGCGCTTCATCAATAAACATGACCAGCTTAGGCTTGTCAAGGTCGCCTTCTTCAGAACAGCTTGCATACAACTCGGCCAGCAATTGAAGCATGAAAGTGGAAAAGAGTTTGGGCCTGTCCTGCAGGTCGGTTACTCTTACAATAGAGATCATTCCGCGGCCATCATCACTGATACGCATCAGGTCGTCGACTTCAAAACTTTTTTCGCCGAAGAAAAGATCGGCGTCCTGCTGCTGCAACTCTATTACTCTTCTTAATATCGTGCCGGTTGAGGCGGTAGATATTTTTCCATAAGTCTTTTCCAACTCTGCTTTTCCTTCGTCGCTTATATACTGAAGTACTTTGATAAAATCTTTCAGATCAAGCAAAGGCAATTTATTATCATCGCAATATTTAAAGATCATAGCTACAAAACCTGCCTGCGTATCATTTAATTCCAAAATTTTTGAAAGCAATACGGGGCCAAATTCACTGACGGTAGCACGAAGCCTTGCGCCTTTTTGATTGCTCAATGTGAGCAGGTCAACAGGATATGCAGATGGCTTGTATTCGAGATCCAGTTTTTGATAACGTTCTTTTATTTTATCGTTAATAGCTCCTTCTGCAGCAATACCGCTTAAATCACCTTTTATATCCATCAGCAGTACCGGCACACTGGCATCACTCAAACCTTCAGCCAATACCTGCAATGTTTTTGTTTTACCGGTTCCTGTTGCACCTGCAATCAGTCCATGACGGTTCATTGTTTTAAATGGAATGAATACATCAGCGCCACTTACTGCTTCTCCGTTGAGCATGGCGCAACCAATTTTAAAGCATTCCCCTTTGAAAGTATAACCGGCTTTTACCGTTTGCAGGAATTTAGCGCTGTCTGACATGATGTAAATTTTGAGGGAAGGTAAAAGAAATGAGGAAACAGGCAAAGTATCCTGCAATAAAACAAAAGACTGATAATTTTTTAGAAGTAAAATGTCTTTTTTAAAAGTTTCGAGACGATCTTGCTGTTAAATTTTTCTTCTGTAAATTTTTTGTTTTTTAAATAGCAGTTGGTCACTGCTTTGGTTTGCGGATCAACTATAAAATACTCCAATACGCCACAGGATTCATAAACTTTTCTTTTTCTTATTTTATCATGGTTCTCATCCTTTTTTAATAACACTTCTATTATAATATCCGGCGCTCCATGTATTTTGCCATCATTTTTAACTAAAGAGAGATTTTTTTTCGATAAAAAAATAATATCTGGTTGAAATGCATTGTTTTTGTCTAAGAAGGTGTCAACAGGTGAACCTACACATTCTCCAAGCGATTTCTTATATACGAATGCCCTTATCTGAAAAGCTATTTCCATAACAGTTTGCTGATGAAGGAAGGTTCTCGGTGGCGAAACATAAATCACATTATTTATTACCTGGCAGTACACTCCTTCGGGAAGTAATTTAAAAACTTCAACCGCGGTTCGTGGCGAATGTAAGACGGCCCTTCCCATAGCAAAATTTGAAGAAACTACAAATCCTCTTCCCTCTCCAGCATCAGCACCGCACTTTGAGGAACGATAAAATATTTTTCATTCTCGTACATCACTTCGGTGGCGCCGCTTAAAAGAAAAATAGCCAGGTCGCCTTCTTTTGCCTGCAGTGGTACATATTTTACCTGCTCGTCCTCTCCTTTCCAGGATTCTTCTTCTACCGGCATTGGAATAGCATAACCGGGACCAGTTTTGATGACAAAACCCTGCTGCACTTTTTCTTTTTCCTGCACACCGGGTGGCAAGTAAAGTCCGCTGGCGGTTTGTTCATGGGGCTTGGAAGGCTTTATCAAAAGCCGGTCGCCAATAACGATGAGTTTTTTAAACCGGTTGTCGGGAGTAATATGAATAGGCATGATTTGAAATTAAAAGGCAAATTTAATCAATGCCTTTCAAAAGCTGCGGAACGGAACTCTTAACAAAATATTATTCAGAAGCGGTCATGTTTGGCAAATGATTTAATTTTATTTGTACGTCTAACAAACCTAAAATAAAAACCATGGAAGGAAAGAAACCCAAAATTTTGTTGTGCGAAGATGATCCGAACTTAGGAAGTGTGTTGAAAAACTATCTTGAACTAAACGATTATGATGTAACACTGGAAAGAGATGGTCGCTTGGGCCTGGCAGCTTTTCAGCGTGAAAAATTTGAACTCTGCCTGCTGGATGTGATGATGCCGAATATGGATGGCTTTACACTTGCCGAAGAAATAAGGGATGTTGACCCCGATATTCCGCTTTTCTTTCTTAGCGCAAAAACGATGAAAGAAGACATCATACAGGGATACAAACTTGGTGCAGACGATTATATCACCAAGCCTTTTGACAGTGAAGTGCTGATGCTGAAAATAAAAGCCATTCTGAAAAGAAATGAAGAGATCAATAAGGAAAGTGAGAACAAAGAGTTTGATTTGGCCAGTTATCACTTTAATCCCAAGCTACGCCAGTTGACGCACAGCGGTGTTACACAAACTTTGTCACCGAAAGAAAATGAGCTGCTGAAGATGCTTGCAGAGCATTTGAACGACCTGTTGCCAAGAGACCAGGCATTAAAGAAAATATGGGGCAGCGATACTTATTTCAATGGCCGGAGCATGGATGTATATATTGCTAAGTTGAGAAAATACCTGAAGGATGATCCTAAGATTGAGATTGTGAATATACATGGGAATGGATTCAGGCTGGTGGTGCAATGAGAATTTGCTAATTTGCTAATTTGAAAATGTGCTAATGGGTGTCCTTAAACCGGGCACCTTTCTTTTTATGAGAATAATGTTCCTGATGCGGCCGCACCTGGATTAATTTTTCCCAAATGCTGATAAGCTTTTGCTGTTACTTCTCTTCCTCTTGGTGTACGCTGCATAAATCCTTCCTGTATCAGAAATGGCTCATACACTTCTTCAATAGTTCCGGCTTCTTCGCCTACTGCTGTTGCAATAGTGGTAATGCCAACCGGACCGCCTTTGAATTTTTCAATGATTGCAAGAAGAATACGATTGTCCATATCATCCAATCCGTATTCATCTACATTTAATGCCCGCAGTGCATGTTGTGTAATGCCGAGATCAATTTCACCGTCGTTTAATACTTGGGCAAAGTCTCTTACCCTTCTTAATAATCCATTGGCTATTCTTGGTGTGCCGCGGCTGCGTCTTCCTATTTCATGAACAGCTTCTTTAGAGATCGTTGTATTTAATATAGAAGCGGATCGCTGAATGATCTTGTTCAACGTTTCAGAAGGATAATATTCCAGTCTTGATTTAATAGCAAAACGTGAAAGCAATGGCGCTGTGAGCAAACCGCTTCTTGTAGTAGCACCGATCAGCGTAAAAGGATTGATATTGATCTGGATGCTTCTTGCATTAGGGCCGCTGTCAATCATAATGTCAATGCGGTAATCTTCCATTGCTGCATAAAGATATTCTTCAACTACAGTGCTCAACCGGTGTATTTCATCAATGAATAAAACATCATTAGGTTCGAGATTGGTTAAAAGACCGGCAAGATCACCGGGTTTTTCAATCACAGGGCCTGATGTTTCTTTGATATTTACTCCGAGTTCGTTGGCAACAATTCTTGATAAAGTTGTTTTACCCAATCCCGGCGGGCCATGAAACAACACATGATCCAATGCCTCGCCTCTCATCCTGGCAGCTTTAATAAATATTTTCAGGTTTTCAATTAATTGCGGCTGACCTGAAAACTCATGAATATGCGCCGGGCGGATATTGTTTTCAAATTCCTTATCCGCCGCCGTCAATTGCTGCTTATCACTGCCCAGGTTGGGATTTGCCATGCTGTAAATTTAGGAACAGGTTTGTGAAATCGTTAAGAAAAATAATCGCTCAATATTTGCATATACAAATAAAGCTCTCATATCTTTGCTCCACATTTGAAAACAACGGATAGCAAATATTATCAATGTCTTTATTTTACCAGCAATGCACTGGCAAGAAAAATAGAAAAGCTGGCGCAGGAAAGCTGGAGTAAAGTAGATCTTTCTCCAAGCCATGGATACCTGCTGATGCTGGCGATTGAAGAGCCGGGCATTCAACCTACTTCTATTGCAGAACATTTGCAGTTGCAACCCAGCACAATTACCCGCCTGATAGAAAAACTGGAAGAAAAAAAATTGCTTGTAAGAACCACCGAAGGAAAGATCACCAATGTATATCCTACGCCAAAAGGAAAAGAGATGATGCCAAAATTAAAAGAATGCGTCAATGATTTCTACAGCAATTATTCAACAATACTGGGAAAAGACGAAAGTGCAAGACTGGTGCAAAGCATCGGAAAATTTGCGGATAAACTGAGCGGCTAAATTTTTTTCGTTAAATACTTGTATATACAAACATTATTATTTTAACACCAAAAACTATAAAACATGAAATATGTACTTACCGGTTCTGTCGGTCACATCAGCAAACCATTGGCTCAAAAATTAATTGCTGTCGGTCATGAAGTGACCATCATCAGCAGTAAAGAAACCAACAAAGATGCTATTGAAAAACTTGGCGCTAAAGCTGCAATTGGCTCAGTAGAAGATGTATCGTTTTTAAAGAAAGCATTTGCAGGTGCCGATGCCGTTTACACCATGGTACCGCCGTTTTTTGGCGCTGCTAACTGGAAAGAATGGATAGGCCAGATCGGAAAAAAATATGCAGAGGCGATTAAATCCACCGGGGTAAAACATGTTGTAAACCTCAGCAGCATTGGTGCTGATTTGCCTGATGGCTGCGGACCGGTTTCCGGATTATACAAAGCAGAGCAGGCGCTGAATACGCTGGCTGATGTAAATATTAAACACTTACGCCCATCTTATTTTTTTGACAACCTTCTTGCCAATGTTGGATTGATAAAAAATATGGGTATTATGGGTAGTAATTTTGGAGGTTCGGATTACAAACTGGTATTGACTGATACAAATGATATTGCCGATGTAGCTTTTGAAGAATTATCAGCATTGCAATTCAAAGGTCACTCGGTACGCTATATTGCCAGCGATGAAAGAAGTACCGATGAAATTGCAAAACTGATCGGTTCAGCCATTGGTAACCCAACATTGCCCTGGGTTGTTTTTACCAATGAACAGGCAAAGGAAGGAATGTTGCAGGCAGGACTTCCTGAAGAAGTAGTAAATAATTATACAGAAATGGGTGCAGCGCTGCAAAGCGGTATCATGCAGGAAGACTATTGGAAAAGCCGCCCCGAAAAACTGGGTAAAGTAAAGCTGGGAGATTTCGTCAGGAAATTTGCAGCAGTATATAATGCCAATTGATAAATTAAAATACTGTTTATGAAAATAGGTGTTCTCGGATCAGGACCGGTTGGCCAGGTATTAGCCAAGGCATTTTTAAATGAAGGCAATAAGGTTATGCTTGGCACCCGGAATATTGAAAAGCCGGAAGTAGTAAAATTTAAATCAGAGAACCCGGGCATTGAAACGGGCAACTTTGAACAAACATCAAAGTTTGGAGAATTGCTTGTGCTGGCAACGGGTGGGGTTGTGACAGAAGAAGTGATCAAACTGGCAGGCCCTTCAAATTTCTCCAATAAAATTGTGATTGATAGTACCAACCCGATTGCAAAGGAGCCGCCGCTAAATGGCGTATTGAAATTCTTTACTTCGTTAGATGATTCGCTGATGGAAAGAATTCAGCAATGGCTGCCTGATGCAAAACTGGTGAAAGCTTTTAATAGTGTGGGCAATGCAAAAATGTATAAACCGGGTTTTAAAGATGGTCCTCCTACTATGTTTATTTGTGGCAATGATGAAGAGGCAAAGAAAAAAGTATCAGGTATTCTTCGTTCGTTTGGTTGGGAGTCTGAAGACATGGGTCAAGTGGAAGCAGCAAGAGCCATTGAACCGCTATGTATTTTATGGTGTATTCCCGGTTTTCTACGCAATCAGTGGACGCATGCGTTTAAGCTGTTGAAGAAATGAGGAAGGTGAGTGGGCAATAGTGAGTAGCGAGTGGTAAGTGGGCAAAACAAATTCATTATTCAAAATTCAATGTCGTTTACTACCAGGAGAATTGATTTCACGCAGAGAACGCAGTGTACGCTGAGAGTGAAAATTAAAATGTACTTTCACTGCGGCCTCCTTAGCCCTGCCTGCCGGCAGGGCTGCGTGATATTTTCCTAAGTAAACGACATTGATTCACTATTCGCCATTCACATTCACTATTTTTGAACATGACCTTTGAACAATTTCAACAAAGCCTAAAGCAATCATCACCGCCAACAACCATATCAGAGCATTTGAAAGCACTCTGGTATGATGCGAAAGGTGATTGGGAAGGATCACATAACATCATCCAGGATATAGGAGATTCAAATGCTTCATGGATTCACGCCTACCTGCATCGCAAAGAAGGCGATATTTGGAATGCTGATTATTGGTACAGCCGTGCCGGTAAGAAAAGACCTTCACTTGCATTGGAAGATGAGTGGGCTGATATTGTAAAGTCGCTTTTATAGATTGCCTTCGTTTTTCATTTTATACTCTATAAAATATTCCATCCGCTTTTTCTTTTTTGCAAAGCATCATTTTTCTTTAAATTAGTGTCTCCCGCCAAACACTAACTATGAAGATTATTTGTCTGCTGGCTTCATTTTTCCTGTTTTCATTTTTCCTTACTGGTTGCGAAGTATGTTCATGCAAAAAAATTCCCTGTCCTGAATTTAATGCTCCTGAATTTATGCATTGGCTCCCATATACCAGCAGCCAAAAAATAGTATTTAGAAATAATTCATTATTCGACACGATAACAATAGACCGGATAGATAAATCAGCCAGCTATGAAGCCAGCAAAGGATGCCTGCATGGCGATAACGGTTGTACTATGAATTATTGGCTGAGCTCCGCTGAAGCTCAACCTGATTACACACCAAAATTCTCTGTTGATTTTATGTCAACGACGCCATTTGAATCTTCCAATGCATCAAAAAATATTGCTCTCAGATTCTACAACTTCACCTGTGCAGCTTCTGGTGTTGATGACCAGGGTTTACTGATTGAGCCGGGGGCTTATTCATCACAATATTATGCATCATTCAATATGGCTGGAAATATCTACAACAATGTACAGGTGATTATAAAAGATACATCCGGCAGCACTGGTAAAACCAGCGGCCCTTATAAAATTTATCTGGCAAAAGATCAGGGAATGGTCGGGTATGAGCACTATCCCGGTCTGCAAACGTGGATTAAAGAATAAATCATTGTAAACTATACAATAAGTCAATTGAACTTTCCTGTTTATATCGAAATTGGTGCGTCTAAAATTTTGGTGCATGCTGTTTTAGAATTGCTTGCCTTTTTTGCCGGCTTCCGTTATTTCTTATGGTTGCGGAAAAAGCAAGGCGATAACATCAATCAATCCAACCGTATCTGGATCATTATTGGAGCTATTTTCGGCGCCTTGATCGGTAGCCGCCTTATTGGCGGACTGGAAGATCCGCCACAAATCAATAAAGCAGATAACGTACTTCTTTATTTTTATCAAAACAAAACTGTACTGGGTGGTTTTCTCGGCGGATTGTTCGGGGTAGAGTTGATAAAAAAAATTATTGGCGAAAGAAAGGCTTCGGGAGATTTATTTGTGCCTCCTATACTGCTGGCTTTGATCATAGGTCGTTTAGGATGCTTCACTATGGGAGTTTATGAAGAAACTTATGGCAGTGCAACGAATTTTTTTTTGAGTATGAATCTGGGTGACGGCGAAATGCGACACCCGGTAGCTCTCTATGAAATATTTTTTCTGCTTGTTTTTTGGATTGTTCTTGCAAGAATTAGAAAAAGGTTTGTGTTTAATGAAGGTGCAATTTTTAAATTATTCATGATTGGATACCTCCTGTTTCGTTTTCTGCTTGATTTTATCAAACCTCATTATACTTTTAGCATTGGATTATCAACAATACAACTGACTTGTATTTCCGGCCTTGTTTATTATTATTCTTACATTATTTATCCCAAAAAGTTATTAAATCTTTCTTATGCCTGAACGTCCTTATACCTATTATGATTTTACGCTAAGCCTTTGCCCTGAATGCCTTCGGCGTATAGATGCTAAAATTGTTTTTGAGAATAATAATGTGTACATGCTGAAAAACTGTTCAGAACATGGCTTTAATAAAGTATTAATAGCGACCGATGTACCTTATTATAAAAACATACGCAATTATAATAAACCCTCGGAAATGCCGCTGGCGTTTAATACCAAAACACATTATGGCTGTCCTTACGATTGCGGTTTGTGCCAGGATCATGAGCAGCATAGTTGTTTAACAATTGTGGAAATTACAGATCGTTGTAATCTTACCTGTCCTACATGTTATGCAATGAGTTCGCCTCATTACGGCAGGCACCGGACGATTGAAGAAGTAGAAAGAATGCTTGATATTATTGTAGCAAATGAAGGACAACCGGATGTTTTACAGATCAGCGGAGGAGAGCCTACTATTCACCCGGATTTTTTCGAAATACTTGACATAGCAAAAAAGAAACCCATTCGTCACCTGATGGTGAATACAAATGGCATTCGGATTGCAAAGGACTTTGAATTTGCGAAAAGGCTCGCATCTTATATGCCGGATTTCGAAATTTACCTGCAGTTTGATTCTTTTAAGCCAAATACATTGCAGCAACTGCGTGGTGAAGATTTAACAGATGTAAGAATAAAGGCTCTTGACCACTTAAACAAATTGAATCTTTCGACAACACTTGTTGTAACCCTGCAAAAAAATCTTAATGACGATGAAATTGGGAAAATTATTGAGTTTGCTTTGAAACAACCTTGTGTACGAGGTGTTACATTCCAGCCTACACAAGTTGCCGGCCGTGCAAAAAATTTTAATCCTGCAGCAGACAGGATCACAATGACAGAAGTGCGTCAGAAAATTTTGGAACAGACGAATATTTTTCAACCGAATGATTTAATTCCTGTTCCATGTAATCCTGATGCACTCATTATGGGATATGCCTTAAAACTTGCAGGCCAGGTTTTCCCTCTCACAAGGTACATTGACCCAGCCCATTTGCTCGATAATAGTCGCAATACCATCGTATACGAACAGGATGCGGAACTGTACCAGCATTTATTAAAAATATTCAGCACCGGTATTTCTGTTGACCGGGTTGAAGATAATATGAAACAATTGTTGTGTTGCCTTCCGCAAATTCATGCACCTGGCTTGACATACAATAACCTTTTTCGCATCATCATCATGCGGTTTATTGATGCCTGGGATTTTGATGTCAGAGCTATTAAAAAGAGCTGTGTACACATTGTGCACAAGGATGGACGCATTATCCCATTTGAAACTATGAACTTATTTTACAGAGATGAAAAGGAAGTTTATGTGAAACAATTGCAGAATGAAAAACTAAACTTCCTTGTATGAAAAAAGCCGGTGTGATTTTAATTATTGAAATGTCAATTTCTGCGGTTATCGCTTTTCTGGCAAATAACAATATTATAAACTATGATTTTTTTACAGTTTTTGGATTGGGGAATTTAATCATTGGATTGCTGGGGGCAATTGCGGGCTTAATCGGTCTTGCCATCAACAAAGAAACAGGCCAATCTCTTTTGATTGCCTCCGGCCTTTTGCTATTGGCAGGATGCCTGACTTGCGCTGTTTTCCCTTTTCGCTTAAACATGTCTTAGGTAAATATTCCTGACTAAAGGCATTTTATAAAAATAAGTTTGCTGTTTCTTTCAGACTTAGTGTAGCAGGCAAGTTATATATATTTCATCATCCCCAGAATCAAATCCGGATCAGGACAATTGCTTAACCATCTTTCTCTTTCTGAAAATTTGCAAACACCGGGATAGTCTCCTTTCCATCCCTGCAGATCAGCAATAATTTGAAAATGCAAATGCGGTGGCCAATGACCATTTTCTATTGGAATACCAAATTCTGCAAATATGTCGGCCTGTTTGATCAACTCACCTTCTCTTAAATTTTTTATTGAGTTTAAACTAAGATGGCCGTACAAAGTATAAAAGGTAATACCACTTAGCTGGTGTGTAAGAATGATCGTTACGCCATAATCACCAAAATTATCATTGAAAGCAAAGCTGTGTACAATGCCATTCAGCGGCGCCATTACAGCAGTATAAGGCTTACCCCAAATATCTATTCCAAGATGGAGTCTTCGCGGCTCTTCAGACAATTCAGCTGCGGAAGAACCAAAAAGCCCACTCCGTCTATAAACAGTCCTGTGTTCTGCATATCCGCCAATACCATACCGGGCTCCTGCATCATTTAGTTTCTTATTAACATATTGGGTAAAGACCCTGGTATCATTTAAGATGGTTTCATTTAGCTCATTATTGGCATCAGTAAAATCGAGCAACAGCAATTTGTCTTTGCCGGAATTAAATGGTACTACCGGTGAAAACAAATCAGAAGAAGATCTGAGCAAAGAAGTCAATGCTAATGTTTCCATAAAAAATCGCTGTAAAGATAAATCCCTTCTGATTTTTGGCAGGTAATCTTACGAATCAATAATCATCTTTCCATTTTCGATATTTTCAGAGACAATTGTGTTTTCCAGTAAAATAATATTTCCCAAAAACAGTTTATAATACTGATTAACCAATTCAATCCTTCGTGAAAAAAATAAAGTTTATCCCCGCAATTGCTACTCTTTTGGCTGCTTCATTTCATCTGGAGGCTCAAATGATAACCGGCGTATGGAAAGGAAAGATCAATAAACAAAAAGTAGAAGTAAAGATCATTCAGAATGGCGATAATCTTACGGGCACTTCTTATTATTATGAATCTGCAAATAATTATCGCCGTTATAGTATCAAAGGATATTTTGATGCCAATACCAATGAAGCTGTTTGGTGGGATGATGAATTACTGGAAGAAAATACCGGCCGGTTATCATCTCCCGGAAAAGTTCCGCTTTTATCAAGAGCCGATTTCAATTGCCCCGGCGATGGAAAGATGATGCTGGATGGATCTGTTTCAAAAGTGGATAATGAAAATCAAAAAACCGGCGATGTGCATCTGGATAAAACAAACAATCCTGATTTTCCCGATGAATGGGATTTTGTAATTGAAAATTATATTACCGGCGCTAATGATCCCGACATCATTGACAGCATCGGTTCTTTATCGTCATTAAAAAGGCAACCGGAAAAACCAATAGTTTCGGCAAATCCTTTAGGTCATAAGGAAACCATTGAAGCGGCCCCGCAAACAATTGACCGACCCGTTAAAAAAATTGATCAGCCGGTACAGCAAAATAAAATAGCAGTTCATCCTCCTGCAAAACCACAAACAATAGAAGAGAAATTTGTAAATCGTAAAAAGGTATTTACTACAGAAATTCCTGTTTCCGGTGATTCGATTGAGTTAAGGTTTTATGATAATGCACAAATTGACGGCGACTCTATTTCTCTTTTTCTGAATGACAAACTCATCTTTGAGCATATCCGTCTTACCGAAAAAGCCTATATAGTCAAACTGCCGGTAACTGCATTAAATGCTTCCAACGAGTTAATCATGGTGGCGGAAAACCTGGGCTCTATTCCTCCCAACACATCTTATATGGTGGCGCTGGTTGAAGAAAAAAGATATGAAGCAAGACTGGAAAGTACTGAAGGAAGCAGTGCGATGATAAAGCTTGTAAAAAAATAGAAGTTCGTTACTTACTGAATTCTAATTTTTATATCTTTCGCTTAAATGATTTCTGATGGAGACAGTAATGATTACTATTAATGATGA
>Ga0187893_10001485_pt1 | contig 56023 bp, 48 predicted proteins | sample MA1701074metaG_FD_139574 | JGI IMG/M metagenome (GOLD analysis project Ga0187893, IMG submission 139574) | White microbial mat communities from a basaltic lava cave in the Kipuka Kanohina Cave System on the Island of Hawaii, USA - MA170107-4 metaG ...
CCCGCGTCAACGCGACGAGATCGGGCGTGGCGGTCTGCAGGTAACCGTGATCGGCCAGCCAGGCCAGCGGTTCGCGGAAGCCGCGCAGCAGGTCCACGCCGTACTTGTCGCGGAAGTACGACGGCCGGACCGATCCGACCTTGAGTTGCAGGACGAGCTCGCGAATCATCCGCTCTTCGTGCGAAGGACGGTAGGCGCGACCGAGCGGAATCTCGCCGCGTTCGATCGCGGCCTGATACGTCGGCCAGGTATCGAGGTTCTGCACATGCACGCCGTTGATGTGGCCGAACGACGCCACGCCGAGGCCGAGCAGGTCGGCGCCTTCCCAGAGCCGATCGCGATAGACGAACTTCGTCTTGGCCGGGTTTTTCACCGCGGTGTAGGCGCTGCCGAGGTGATAACCGGCGCGCTCGAGCGCATCGAAGGCCTCGCGGACCCAGCGCCGTTTGGTCGACCAGCCGGCCACCTGCTCGTTGAACTGCCCGCCGCGCTTCAGCAGATCGCCGGAGATGGTGGTGTTGTAGGGCAACTCCATCTGATAGATGGTGACGCTGTCGGGCGACAACGCGAGCGTGCGTTCGACGCAGTCGCGCCAGTTGTCGTCGGTTTCGCCGAGCATGCCGGCGATCAGATCGATGTTGATCTGCGGGAAGTTCAGCTTGCGGGCCGCCTCATAGGAGCGGCCGATCTCGGGTGAGCGATGCGCGCGGCCGTTGAGCTCGAGGATCCGATCGTCGAAATTCTCGACGCCGAGGCTCAGGCGCGTCGCGCCGAGGTTGCGGATCGCGGCGAGCTTCGCATCGGTCAGCGTGCCCGGCTCACACTCGAAGGTGATCTCTTCCGCGGCGCTCCATTCGCCGTTGGCATTCAGGCGCGCGACGAGATTCTGCAATTGCCTGCTGGACAAGAACGACGGCGTGCCGCCGCCGAAGTAGACGAAGTTGAATTTCCGGCCGGCCACGGCCGGGGCCTGCGCGTAGAGCGCCCATTCCTGGCCGAGCAGATCGAGATACTGTTCGACCTCGCGCGCGTTCTTGTCGGTGTAGACGCGGAAGTAACAGAAGTGGCAGCGCTTGCGGCAGAACGGAATGTGGAGGTACAGCCCGAGTGGCCTGTCCGCGAGTGGTCGATCGTTCAACGCCGCCCGAGCGTCCGCCACGAAATCGGGCGTCCACGTTGAGAATGGCGGGTAGTTCGCGACGAAATAGCTGCCGACGTCCGTCTGTTCGACGGTGCTTTCCCCTTGCACCTCTGACATTGATACCTGAAATTACGCTCCGGGCCAATACCGAGTTTACTTTATGCTTGTGACCATGCGGTTGAGGATTGCGCTGTTTGGCTTGGCGATTCCAGCGATCCTGGCGTCCCAGCAGCCCGAGGAGCTGCCGCGGTTCCGCGCTGGGACGAATCTCGTCCGCGTTGACGCCTACGTCTCGAAAGACGACGCGGCGGTGACCGACCTCACGACCGAAGACTTCGTCGTCTACGAAGACGACCGGCCGCAAAAAATCGAAGCGTTCGAGCTGGTGACCGCGCGGGCACCGATTCCGCAGTCGGAGCGGCTCAACCCCACCACCGTGCGCGACATGCGGCAGGACGCCAACGATGCGGCGCGCGTCTTCACCTTGTTCTTCGATCGTCTGTTCGTGTCGCTGTCAGGCTCGTATCACGCGCGGAAGCCGATCATCGAGACGATGGATCGCGTGATTGGTCCGGACGATTTGATTGGCGTCATGACCCCGGGCTTATCGCCCACGGCCATCACGTATAGCCGCCGCACGACCAGCATCGAGCGATTCGTCACCGAGACGTGGCACTGGGGCCAACGCGACCGCCCCGGTTTCGTGGCGCAATCGCCGCAGGAAGAGATGCTGTTCGAGTGCTACGGAGCCAGCGATGTCTTCGACGAGTTGATTGCGCGGCTGCGCGAACAGCAGACGCTCGACGCGCTGGAGGGTCTCGTCATCCATCTCGAGGGCCTGCGCCCCGAACGAAAATTCGTGATGATCTTCACGGAAGGGTGGGCCCTCTACCGCCAGAACGAGCGGTTGGCGCGCGTGCTCGACGGCGTGCCGACTGGCGATCCGCTTGGCACCGATCCGCGGACCGGCGGCTTGCGGCGGCCAGGGAGTCCCGACGGGAAGACGATGAGGACCACCAGCATGGAAAACTGCGAGCGGACTCGCACCATGCTGGCCTACATCGATCACGACGTCGACTTCCGGCAGCTGCTGCAGCGCGCCAACCGTGCCAATGTCAGCTTCTATCCGATCGACGCGCGCGGTCTCATCGTCTTCGATCAGCCCATCAACAAGGACACGTGGAACCTGCCGCCGTCGGTGGATGCGGCATGGCTGCGCAAACGGCACGACGACTTGCGAATGATGGCGGATCAAACCGACGGCGACGCCGTGCTCGATACCGGCAACGTCTCCGGGGCGATGCAGAAGATCTTTGCCGACGTCGGTTCGTACTACCTGCTCAGTTACTACTCGACCAATCAGCGGCTCGACGGCCGCTTCCGCCGCATTCGCGTTGAAGTGAAGCGTGAGGACGTGAAAGTGCGCGCGCGTCCGGGCTATCTCGCGCCGACCGAAGCCGAGGCGCGCGCCGCCGGCGCCGCGTTGACCAGCGCCAGCGGCAAGCACGTGCCGCCGCCAACGGTGACGCGCGCGTTGGATTCGCTCGCACCGGCGCGTGGCAGCCTGCCCGTCCGCATCCAGGCCGCCGGGGCGCCCGGCACCATCCGTGCCATCGTCGAGTTGGACGCGATCACGGCGAAGCAACCCGAGTGGCTGTCCGGCGGGATGTTGAAGGTCACATTCGAACCCGAGCGCCCACAGGGAGCGGCTCAGAGCGGCGCGTCGCAGAGCGTGACGGTGCCAATCGAGCCTGGGCAACGCAGCATTCCGATCGAGGGCACCCAGCAACCGCTCAGCGCGGGACGGTATGCGGTACGCGCCGAGCTCACCGCGCGCGCCAGCCGGATACCGATTCAGGTCACGACCTTTGCAACCGTGCCGGGCGATGCCGCTCAAGTGGGGACCGGCGCGCTCGCGTTCAGGAGGGGACCGAGCACTGGACTTGCCTACTTGCCGACTGCGGATCCGCGTTTTCGCCGAACGGAGCGGCTTCGCATCGAAGTGCCCGTGGCGAGTGACGGCTTCAGTGGCACCGGCCGATTGCTGACGCGTGAGGGTCAGCCGCTGCAAGTCATGGTCAACGTCAGCATGCGTTCGGATGACAAGAGCCGGCACGCGGTGGTGGGCGAAGCCGTGCTCGCACCGCTCGCGGCGGGAGAATACGTGCTGGAGTTATCGTTGGCGAAGGACGGTAAGACCGACGCAATCTCGTACGGCTTCCGACTCGTACCTTAGGACCCGCCCGTCGTGAAGGTGAGCTTGAAGGGCAGCATGTCGCCACCATCCGGGCCCTTCACACCCGGCAAGATCTCCAGAGTGACCCGCCGGAATCGCTGGAGCGGTTCTGTCGGTCGAATCTCGAGCGCGCGATTGTCGCGGGTGTAATTCGTCGTAAATGCGATCGTCGGCGGCTGCGCTTCACCACGATCCTTCGAGTCGGCCGCCGAGTAGGTCAGCCGCACGCGGTCCTTCAACGTCTCCGGGATGAGATCGCGCGACAACTGCATGCGAATGCGTTCGGTCGATCGCACGTCGGATTCGCCTTCGGCCGGCGCCGTGAAGAGCACCTCTACCGGCGGTGGCGGCGGCACGTTGATTTCCACTTCGGTCGTGGACGACTCCGGCTCCGCGGTGAGTTCGATGGTCGTGCCGTCGATCCACGTCAGGCCTCGGGCGGTGCGCACGGTGCCCTGCACTTTGACCCAGCGGCCCGAGTCGATCCGCCTGCCCGGGTCGAAGTTGAATCCCTTGCCGCGCGGCTGCACGCCCAACACCCACAATGCCGCGTCGGATGAGCGCAGCACGAACGAGTGGCGGTGCTGCGCCGGGGCCTCCGGCAGGTCGCCGAAGAGGTTGCGCCCGCGGAATTGACCGACGACGGAAATCTTCTGGTTCTCGAAACGCGATGGCTCCATCGCCACCGTCCGGAGCGGCGGCTCGGTGATGCTGGTTGCCGCCGGCGGCGGGACGGTGTTCGAGAGCATCAGCAGCAGCTCTTCGCCCGGCTTGGGCCAGCGTTCCTGATACGCGGCGCGAATCCGGTCGAGCAGGTTAAAGGGAATCAGCCGCGGATCGTCCTGCGACATGCGGCCAATGTCGAGGAACTGGCCGCGCGCTTCGACCCTGGTTTCGCGCGGCAGCTCCCGAGCGATTAGCGTGATGGCGCCGTCGTCGGTACCAATCGTCGCGCGCTCGACCGTGCCTTTGATCTCGCCGGCCACCATCACGGTCTGCTGGTGATAGAAGCCTGGATAGCTGCGCAGGGCCGTGATCGTGGTGGCGCGCCTCGCCGGCGGCTGTGCCGACCCGGTGGCGGCCGCGACTGCGACCAGCGCTACAATCGAAAGTGATCGCCACACTATGGACATCATCTTAACTGCAGCCGTCGCCGGGGCCGGCCTCTGGCTTCTGCACCGGTTCCTGAGTTACGCCGAAGATCGCGGCTGGATTTACTACCGCAAGAAACGCGGCAGCGACGGCGGGTTAGGCGTCACCTCGAACTTCCTGAACATGTACGACCCCTCGCGCAAACACCTGCAGCAGGTGGTCATGGAAGCTGAGTGGAAGCGCGAGGAAGACGACGACGGAGACGATCCCCGTCGTCGTAAACGTCAAATCTTGCGCTGACCGAAGCGGGCCAGGATCACCGCGAGACCGAAGAACAACGCCGCGCCGGCAATCTGGCCGACGGCGTCCTCGCCGCGCAATGCCGGCACCATGTCGCCGACGACCTGGAACGGACGCAGCCAGTCAGCGCCAAACAGAATCGCGTAGAGGATGCCTGCCAGGGATCCGCCGGCAATCAACCCGGAACTGAACAACGTGCCGGCGCTGAGGTCGGATCCAGCGCTTTCGCCGGTCTTCCGCTCCACAAACCAGCGGACCAGGCCGCCGATGAAGATCGGCGCCGTGGTAGCGATCGGCAGGTAGGCGCCGACGGCAAACGACAGCGAATGCACGCCGCACAGCTCCAGCGTCACCGCAATGAACACGCCGACGAGCACCAGGCCCCACGGCAGGTTTTGAGACAGCAGCCCTCTGATCAGCGTCGCCATCAGCGTGGCTTGCGGCGCCGCGACGTCTGCGGAGCCGATCGTGAAGACCTCATGCAAGTAGAGCAGCGTCATACCAATCACGAACGCCGATGCGATCACGCCGATCAGCAGGCCGAGCTGCTGATACAGCGGCGTCGCGCCGACGATGAAGCCCGTCTTGAGATCTTGCGAGGTGTTGCCGGCGTTGGCGGCGGCGATGCAGACAATCGCGCCGACGGCAATCGCGACCGGAGCATAGGCGTCGCCGGTCCAGCCCAGCGCGACGAAGATCAGGCAGGTGATGATCAGCGTGGCGATGGTCATGCCCGAGATTGGATTGGACGAGGACCCGATCAGACCCGTAATGCGCGACGACACCGTGGCGAAGAAGAAGCCAAAGAGAATGATCAGGATCGCGGCCAGCGGTTCACCAAACGTCGGCAGGCCGGGCGTGGCGGCGAGGAAAATCGCCAGGACGAGCGATCCGACCAGCACCACCATCATCGGGATGTCGCGTTCGGTGCGCGTCTGCGTGCCGGCGGCGCCGCCGCCGAAGCCTTTCAAGCCCTCGCGGGCAGACGAGATGATCGTCGGCAGCGTTCGGCTCAGGGTAATCAATCCCGCCGCGAGCACCGCTCCGGCGCCGATGTAGCGGATGTAGGCGCTCCAGATTTGTCCCGGACTCATCTCCGAGATCAGGAACGGCTGGCCGGTGGCCGGATTGTTGGCAAAGTTAGGATGAATCGGCGCAAACGGCGTGGTGATCGACGCGCCGAGCAGCGTCAGCAGCGGCAGCAGCACCAGCCACGACAACACCCCACCCGCCACCATCGTTCCGGCGATGCGCGGACCAATCACATAGCCGACGCCCATGTACTCGGGAGAGATGTCGACGTTGACGGTGGCGTTCGGGAACTGACTGGTGCGCGCGAAGGAGTGGCCGATCTCCTGCCGGAAAATGTTGAACGTCCACGACAGCGACTTCCACAGCGCGCCGATGCCGAGACCGCTGAAGACGAGCGCGGCGAGCTTGCCGCCGCGTTCGCCGGCGACGAGCACTTCAGCGCAGGCCGTACCTTCGGGGTAGGGCAGCACGCCGTGCTCTTTGACGATCAGCGCGCGCCGGAGCGGCACCATCATCAACACGCCGAGAATGCCGCCGGCAAACGACAGCATCAGGATCTGGGTGTAGTTGAAGTAGCCTGGCCCGTCGGGCACCAGGAAAATCAGCGCGGGGATGGTGAACACCACACCGCCGGCGACTGATTCGCCGGCCGATCCGATGGTCTGGACGATGTTGTTTTCGAGAATGGTCGAGCCGCCGAGCTTTTTCAGGACCGAGATGGCCAGCACCGCGATCGGGATGGACGCGCTGACGGTGAGGCCGGCGCGCAGGCCGAGGTATACCGTCGACGCGCCGAACAACAACCCGAAGAGTACGCCGAGGACGATTGCCTTGGCGGTAAACTCGGCCATCGATTGCGTTGCAGGAACGTACGGCTGAAAGCCTTTCGAGGGTTCTGCCATGCGCGGATATTACCACCCACGGATCAGTCGGCCGTTGAGAATATGGCTGCTGCTGGCCGTCTGTTAAATGTATGTCCCTTCCGGTGTCGGTCGACCGCGACAAGCAGGCTCGACAGCGCCGCTTGCTCCAGGCGCGTCGCGCCGGCGCCTATGTCGCCAAGTTTCTCCTGGTCACGTTGTGTCTGTTGTACCTGGCCCACGGGTTTCAATACGTCGCGCCGTTCACCTCGCTCAGCGATGCACTCGAATGGCGTTCGCCACTGCTCGATTTGATTCTCGGTACGGCCGGTTCACTTGGCGTGACAACCGGATTCCTCTGGCTGCTCAGGCGAAATGAGTTCGTCGGGCGCACGGTCTCCTGGCTTCGCCGCAAAGCGCGATTCCATATCACGCCATGGGCAATTCCGTTCGAGCTCGCATTGTTCCTGCCGCTTTGGTACAGCTACAGCCACTTCGAGATCGTGTCGATCGCCGTCACCCACGGCGAGGCCAACCAGATTTGCGCTGACCACTACGTTCAGGCCTATCGGCACCGCTCGAACAATCGGCCGCAGGGCAAGTATCCAGAAGACATGCCGCAGTGGTGCCACGACGCTTTCGGCGGCGAATACGAGTTGATTACCCTGGCCCCGAGCTACTTCCGCAAGAACGGCGCAGGAGAAATCGCTCTGCGAACGACGAATGGCGCCATTGCGTTCGTCGCGTTTCCTCGAATGACAAACCAGCGCGTCTACCTGGACGGGGTGCGCAAGGATGGGCAAGAAGTCGATACCCCGTTCAGGGCTCCGGCGCCCGAGGACCTTTCGATTAAGATCGGTCCCGCCTTCGCCGATTCAGTCCGAGGTTTGAGGCTGTTCGTCGTCGTTGAAGGTGCGTCGCCCGAAGATGGCCACCCCCCGCCAAGTCCGGTCACGCTGACTGTCACGCTGAAAATCGACGATACCGAAGTTGCGGAGGTACACACCGATGTCCTCATTCCGCACCATCGTCCTTAGCGCAGTCGTTATTCTTCTGCATTGCAGCGGCAGTGCCGTTGCCCAAACCGCGGCTGCGACCACGCTCAATGAACAGAGTGCCTCTCGCGCGCTCGTCCGCGCGGCTCGGGGAGTGTCGGGGTTCGCCTGGAAAGGCCCTGAACCCTGCAGCGACCAGCTTTTCACGCGACCCGCTCCGTGGGTACTGCTGACCACGGCCGAGTGTCTCGACCGCAGGGATCCGCGCGATCTATGGATTGGCGGGCCGGGCGCGGGCAAAGTCGCGTACCTGTTCGCACCTGCAGGCAGCAACAGTCTCGTCCCGGCAGACCGCGCGCTGCGTCACGTCGGAATCGTCGACACCGAGAACCTCAACGCGATGAGCCTGAAGTTGGCCCTCGTCAACCTTGGCTTCAACATCGGTGAAGTCAGCGGTTACAGGGATTTCACCGCGTTGTCGACGGCACTGAACAACGGCCAGATACACGCGATCGCCGTTCTCGACGATGGCATCGGGGGTTCGTACGAATCTTTTCTGAGGATGCAGGACGACCGCAATCGGGTCGGCGACGCCGAGCTCCTTCCCGCCGCATGGATTGAGAGCCGTCAACTGAAGTGGAGCGCGAATCCGCAGCTGTTCGCCGGCGTGGTGAACACCCATGCGTTTGCTCAGGATGAGGGACTGAATCTGCCCGAGAAGGCCACGACCAAGGCCGTGGCGCTGAGGCTGCTGAATGTCTTGCGCAGGCCTGAAATGCCGAAGCCGAAGCCACCGGGCCTGTTCGCGCGGCTGACGGGCTGGACCTACAGCGTCATTGCCGCGCCCGACCATGGGCCCAAAGCGCTGGACGTGGAGCTGCCCGTATTGGTCGTGCGAGGTTCGCCTCCGAACCTGTCGAATCTGGTTGACGCGATCGTGCAAGCGTCGCTGACGGCTGCTGTCGATGCGCTGATCAATCCCTGCCTCCATGGCGCGGACGAAAACTATTACGCCTTCGTCAGGGCAGCAGCGGCGAACAAGGCGAACGAGCCGGCGCGGATGGCGCCGCTCTGGGAACACTACGAGCTGCATCGCGGCCGGAAGGCGCCGAACGCCACGTTCAGGATGCAGGCCAGCCGAGTAGGAAACGCGGAAGGCGTGAAGAAGCGTTCACAGCTGCAGTCTGATCTGCGGACGGCGCTCGAACAGATGAACGTTGCGCAGGGAGCTCCTAGGAACTGGCACGAATGCCCTTCGGACGACAAGGAGCGCGGCAGTCCGGCGCTCAAGTATTACCGGACCGGCGTCGCCCGCCTTCGCCAGGCGCTCGAATCCGGCGCAACGGGACTGCCGATGCGACAGGCGGCGGCGTGCCTGCTGAAGTCGGTTGAATGGATGCACAACCCGACTCCGACCTGCTACGAAACCTCGACCGGGATGTTTACCGATCCCTACGCCCCCTACGCCGCGATTGCGGTGCTGTTGAGGAACAGGTAGCGAGGATGCTCGCTCGCGGCGTCGCTCTATGTGTGGTCGTGGGTCTTGGTTTGTGCGCCCAGGTGGTGTCGGCGCAAACCAACGAACGGACGTACGAATCATTTCAGTCTCGAGTCATCACGCCCGGCGCTCGCGCGATTGGCATGGGCAAGGCGTTTATCGGCGTCGCCGACGACGCGACGGCGGCAGCCAGTAACCCGGCGGGCTTGTCGAATCTTTCGCGGGTCGAAATATCTCTGGAAGGGACGTTCGCCAGATTTGAAACACCGCGGATGATAGCCGTGAATCCGGTCAGGACACGTTCCTTCGGCGAATCCGCCGCGTCGTTGTCGTTCGCCAGCGTCGTATTCCCCCTGACTCGGGTTCCGGGTTTCGGGCGCGTCACCCTTGCGGTGTTCAAGAACACTCGGCAGCGGCAGCGCGACACTTTTGCCATACCGAATTTTGACGGCGAGGGTCGACGCATTCCTCAGGGCGGATACTGGGGATCCATCGATATCAGCGAGGATGAACTTGGGGTGTCGCTCGCGTATCTGGTGAACGATCGGCTGTCGATCGGCGGAACGGTGCGTCGCGACAGCTTGAAATCGCGCGTCGTGTCAAACACGAGCGACGCCAGTGCCCCAGACGCGCTGAATTTTCGCAGCGGCAGCGTCGCGGTGGGCGATGACCACAAGGTCAGCATGGACCTTGGCGTGCTGTTTCGCTTGTCGGGTCGCGCCACTGTCGGCGCGTCGTACCAGCCTGGAGTGACTTTCGACACGACCACCACGATTCGAGGGGTCTTCACGCTCGATTGCATATTCGACCCGGTCGCGCAGCGGTGTTCCAACCCGACCTTGCCCGTCGAGCAGATTAGCGGCTTCGAAAATCCTGAGTTCCAGACCGACTTCAGGATCCCGAGTCGCTTCATCGCGGGCGCGTCGGCTCGCGTGACGCCGAACCTCCTGCTGGTGATCGATGGGGCATTCGTGCGCTACTCCGAGCGAATTACCGGCAAGTTCCTGATCGTCGACTTCCTTGCCCAACCGTCACATCTTCTGAGCCGCGCAACCTACCGGGTCCCGGACGCCCTTGAGATTCACGCGGGAGGCGAATACCGGCTGCGCTGGTCCGGCAAGATGATCGCGATACGGGGCGGCGTCTTTACCGATCCGGATCATCAGATGAAATTCGTCATGTCGGCATCGGCTCGAACGCCGGTCGCCAGAGGCCAGGAGATTCAATTCAATTCGTTCGAGCCGGGGACGAAGTTTGGCGGCGCCTTCGGCGTCGGGACCGTGCTTCGCAATCGCTTCCAGATCGATGTCGCCGTGAGTCGATCGTTTTACGAACAGCAACTCGTCGCATCCACCGTGTACCGGTTTTGAGAGGAGCAATAAGTTGAAAAGTGCGATATCCTGATTTGGCTTGTGAATTCACCGAACAAGCGGAAAGCGGGCGTCGAGCCGGTTTCCGAGCTGACCACCAATCGCCTGTCGGTCTACCTCCGCTGCCTCAACCAACTGGAGTCGGCGGGTGTGCAAACCATCTCGTCGCAGGCGCTGGCCGAACAGTTCCATCTCAACGCGGCGCAGATTCGCAAGGACCTCGCCTACTTCGGCGAGTTCGGCGTGCGCGGCGTCGGCTATTACGTCAAGGACCTCAAGCGCCATCTGCGACAGATCCTCGGCCTCGACCGCAAGTTGCGCGTGGCCGTGATGGGGGCGGGTAACCTCGGCCTGGCGCTGGCCGACTACCCGGGCTTCAAACGCGAAGGTTTCGAAATTGTCGCGATGTTCGACGTCGCCGACTCGAAAGTGGGTGACGAGTCGAAGAGCGGCGTGCCCATTCACGACGTGCGTGAGCTGAAGAAGATCGTCCGCAAGGAAAAGATCGACATCGCGGTGATCGCGGTGCCCGCCGATTCGGCGCAGCACGTGCTCGAGCAGGTGGTGGCGGCCGGCATCAAAGCGGTGTTGAATTTCTCTCCCGGCACGCTCAAAGTGCCGCACGGCATCAAGATGAAGAGCGTCGATCTCACGGTGTCGCTGGAGAGCCTGTCGTTCTATCTTGCGCAGGGAATCGATGTCGAAGACTAGCAGGCTGACACATGTGGATGCGAAGGGACGCATCCGCATGGTCGACGTCGGCGACAAACCGGTCACCGATCGGGAGGCGATCGCGCGCGGGTCGATCTCGATGTCGAAGGACGCCCGCAAGCTGATCGCATCCGGGAAGGTCAAGAAGGGCGATCCGCTGCAAGCGGCCCGACTCGCGGGGATCATGGCGGCGAAGAAGACCAGCGAGCTGATCCCGCTGTGTCATCCGCTCAATCTGTCGCATGTCGCTGTCGATCTCACGCCAACCAGGACGGGATACGACATCGAGTCGCGCGTCCGCATCGCTGGGCCGACCGGCGTGGAAATGGAAGCGCTGACCGCGGTGGCCGTGGCGGCGTTGACGTTGTACGACATGGTCAAGGCGGTGGACAAAGCCATGGTCATCGGCGATATCGTGCTGATCGAGAAGAAAGGCGGACGCTCGGACCACTATCGGCGGAAATGAAGATTCTGGTTTCTATTCAGCAGCCGGTGAAGCAGTGGCAGATCCCGCTTGAAGGTGTCGATACGCTGCGCGCGCGATTTCCGCTGATCAACTTCATTCACGCCACGACACCGGAGCAGCGTGCCGCAGGCCTGAAGGATTGCGACGCGGCCTACACGTGGATCCTCAACACCGCGGAACTTGCCGAAGCGCCCAAACTGAAGTGGCTCCACACCTCCGCGGTAGCCGTGGAAACGTTGTGCCTGCCCGAGCTGTTCGCGCGCGGCGTTGCGGTCAGCAACACCCGCGGCGTGCAGGCGGTGCCAATCGCCGAACACGTGATGGCCGTCGTGCTCGCGCTCGTGAAGCAGATTCCGTTCGTGCTCGAGAATCAACACCGAGCCCGGTGGTCGCAGAACGCATTCACGGGCGAGCGGCTGCCCTGGCTGCTGAAGGGACGCACGCTCGGCCTGGTTGGCGTTGGCACCATCGGATCGGAGATCGCGAAACGGGCGGAAGCCTTCGGCATGCGCGTGATCGCGCTTCGCCGCCGGCCGGCCTATGGCGTGATCGGCCACGTCGACAGGGTCTACGGCAAGGATCAGCTCGGTGACTTCCTCGGCCAGAGCCACGTCATAGTCATTGCGGCGCCACTGACGCCCGAGACCCATGGCCTGCTCGGCGCGGCGGAGTTCGCGCAGCTGCCGACAGGCGCGATCGTCATCAACGTCGGCCGCGCGAAGATCGTCGACACCGAGGCGTTGATCGGCGCGCTGAAGTCAGGTCACCTCGGCGGCGCGTCACTCGACGTGTTTCCACAGGAACCGTTGCCGGCCGATCATCCGCTCTGGACCACACCAAACGTGATTCTCACGCCGCACACGTCGGGATTCAGGCAAGGCCACTGGGATGACGTGGTCGAGCTCTACGCCGAGAATATTCAGCGTTGGGTGAAAGGCGAGCCGCTGAAATACCGCATCGAGCCCGATCTGGGTTACTGAGGTCTTAGAAGATCTTCGCTTGTGGCACCGGCCACCAGCGCACCTGGACCTTGCCGATGATGTACTTCTTCGGCACGAACCCCCAGTGGCGGCTGTCGGAGCTGTTGTTGCGGTGATCGCCCATCACGAAGTAATAGCCTTCCGGAATCACCTGCGGGCCCCAGTCGTCGTGGCTGCGATACTCCGCCGGCACGAAGTCGTCTCGCATCGGCACATCGTTGACGTAGACACGGCCGTCGACGACGCGCACGGTGTCGCCTTCTTCCGCGATCACCCGTTTGACGAACGACTTGTCGGGGTTGAGGGGGTAGTAGAGCATCACGATGTCGCCGCGCTGCGGCGACGTCAGGCGATAGCGCAGCTTGTTGACGATCAACCGATCCTGATCGGCCAGCGTCGGCGCCATGCTCTGGCCTTCGACCCGCGCGACCTGGAAACCGAAGGTGACGATGAGCGTGGCATAGACGGCGGCGGACGCGAGCGTCCGGACCCACGCGAAGAATTCGTCGCGCCACACTTCGAGGCGGCGCATCATGGCCTGCGAATCGTGTTCGATCACCAACGGCAGCGGCGTCTGCCTCGCGAACGGATCCTGCCCGGAAGGGGCGATCGGCGCCGGGTTCTCGTCGCCGGGATCCGCGAATACTACAGCTTCAGGTAGTCCCGCAGGCGTCGGGTCTGGGAGCGGCTGACCGGTATTTCCGTCGCCTTCGCGTCTTTCATCCTGAGGATGTAATTCCGGCTGAACCAAGGGACGATCTCCTTGACCTTGTTAATGTTCACCAGGTGCGAGCGGTGGACCCGCCAGAACACCTCGGGATCGAGCCGGGCATGCAACTCCTCCAGCGTCCGGTCGTTCGAGGTTCCCGATACCTGATTCGTAACAATATTAATCGAATCTTCGACGAGCGAGGCATGGATGATGTCGTCGGCGTGGACCAGGACAAATCTGTCATTCACTTTGACGGCGACCTGGTCGCGCCGGCCCTTCTGGCCGGCCATCATCCGGACCAGCCGGTCGAGCTGACCGGCGAGCGGCTCGCTCTCACCTTTGCGCTTCCTGGCGCGCCCTACCGCCGTTTCGAGCCGCGTGGTGTCCACCGGCTTCAACACGTAGTCCACGGCGTTTACCTCGAACGCCTCAATCGCGCGCTGATCGTACGCCGTGACGAAAATCACGCTGGGCCCGGTTCCCGATTCCAGCAATCGGCGCGCGACTTCAAAGCCGGTCAGCCCCGGCATCTGCACGTCGAGGAAGGCGACGTCCGGGTTGGTGCGCGCAATTTCCTCGAGCGCCTCGACGCCGTTGGACGCCTGGCCGACGACCTCGATGCCGTCGATGTGCCCCAACTCGAAACACAACTCGTCCCGCGCCAGCTGCTCGTCGTCGGCGACCACCGCGGTGAGGTGGCCCGATGGCCTGACGGCCTGATGGCCCGACGTCATGCCGTGATCTTTTCCTCGGCGGTGAATAACGGGATCTCGACGCGGGCCGTCGCGCCTTTCCCCGGCGATCCCATGATCGTCAGCCGGCCGGTTGCGCCGTAGAGCACGTGCAGGCGTTCGTTGACGTTGCTCAAGCCGATGCCGCTCGACAGCGCGTGCGTCAACCGCTCGTCGGAAATACCGAGACCATCGTCTTCGATCTCGATCACGGCGAGATCGCGCTCACGCCGGCTTCGGATGGTGATTGTGCCGGGCCCAACTTTGCGCGCGAATCCATGCTTGATGCAATTCTCCACCAGCGGCTGCAGCAACAGACTCGGCACCACGACGTCCAGCGTATCCGGCGCGATCGATTTCTTTACCGACAGCCGCGCGCCGAACCGGATGACCTCGATGTCGAGATACTCGTCGATGGCCGCCAGCTCTTCGCGGAGCGAGACGAACTGCTCCTGGCTTTGCATCAGTTTTCGCAGCAGGCCGGAGAGTTTCTGGATCACGGTGCGGGCGGTCTCGGGCTGCGAGCGGATCAGCGACGACACCGACGTCAGGGTGTTGAACAGGAAGTGGGGATTGATTTGGCTCTTGAGCGCCTCGACCTTCGCGGCCAGCAGCAGTTTCTCCTGTTCCTGCAGGCGATGCTCGATGCGCGCATTGTTCCAGATCTTGATCGGGGTGGACACGGTCAGGATGGTGGCGATGTAGATGCACAACGTCACCCATTCCGACGGGCTCGAAATGTGAAACAAGCGTGTGGGATACCGGGCGCCCACGAGCTGCCGGATGAACTCGAGACCAATCGGCGCCAGCAGCAGCATCACCTGCCAATCGACCTGAAGATCGCGGAGCATCCGCCACAACCGGCGCGGCAGGCTCGACAGCACGAACGGAGAGAAGTTCCAGATGTCTTCCTTGGGACAGGCTTCGCGCAACCCGCCGCCGGCGAAGCCGCACCCGATCGCGAAGAACGGCGCGCCGTATTCGCCGGCCGCGAGCGCGGGCAGCGACATCAACAAACCGACGATGGCGCCGGTGTAGGGGCCTGCGATCAGCCCGGCGAGCAGAGCGCCTTCGAGTGTCAGATCGATCGCGTCGTAATTGAGCAACAGACGCGCGGCGACCCCGGCCGTGAACGGGACCGCCAGGCCGAGCGCGAACACGAGCCGGTCCGGCCAGTTGCGCTGCTCGAAAATCAGGATGTGACGGAAGCGCCGGTACCGCGCCAGCATCGTCCCCAGAGCGGCCATCGCGGCCAGCTTCACGACGAGCGTCGTGAGGAGGAACTGCTCGGCGGTGAGGAATTTGGGCTCTTGCAGCATCAGGCCAACGGGCCAACTGGCAATCAGGCCATCAGGCCGAGTAAGTGACCTGAAATGGTATCATTTCAGGACATATGCTCGGTCCGCTCGCGAAAGGTTTCGCGCTCACCTTCAAACACCTCTTCCGAAAGCCGATCACCGTCAATTACCCGGAGCAGAAGGTGCCGATGTTTCCGCGTTATCGCGGCAAGCAGGTACTGATGCGTGACGAGAACGGGCTGGAAAAGTGTGTCGCGTGCGGTCTGTGCGCGGTGGCGTGTCCGGCCGATGCCATCTACCTCGAAGCCGCCGAGAACGACGGCACGGTGATGGCGGGACCGCGCTACGCGTCGACCTACCAGATTCACAAGACGCGCTGCATCTTCTGCGGCTATTGCGAAGAGGCGTGCCCTGTGTCGGCGATTTTCATGGGCAAGGACTACGAGCTCGCCGTGTACAGCAAAGATGATTTCGTGTGGGACAAATCCGAGCTGCTGGTGCCGCCGGCCGAGCACGAGAAGGCGCCGGTCGCCGCGCGCTGAACCCGGATCAACGGATTCGCGTCCGTAGTTTTACCGATAAGTGAAGCCCTTTCTAGCTGCGTTAGATGATCGTGTGCTCGTGTGCGACGGCGCGATGGGCACCCTTCTGTACAGCAAAGGCGTCTTCATCAACCGCTGCTTTGAGTCGCTGAATCAGGCCCAGCCACAGCTGGTTATTGACGTGCATGGCGAGTATCTTCGCGCCGGCGCGGACGTCATAGAAACGAACACCTTCGGCGCGAACCGCATGAAGCTCCGCAGTTTCGGGCTCGGCGACCAGGTTCGCGAACTGAACCTTGCCGGCGCGCGGCTGGCCCGCGAGGCGGTCGGCAAATCCGGACAAGAGGCGTACGTCGCGGGAGCCATCGGCCCTCTTGGCGTGCGCATCGAGCCGTGGGGCAAGACCGGCGTGGACGAAGCGGAGGCGATGTTTCGGGACCAGGCTCGGGCGCTCGCCGACGGCGGCGTCGATCTGTTCATTCTCGAAACCTTCCGCGACCTCAACGAGATTGGCGCGGCGATCAAAGCGGTGCGCAGCGTGTGCGACCTGCCAATCGTGGCGCAGATGACGACCGAGGAAGAAGGGGCGAGTCTCGACGGCGCGCCGGCCGAGGAGTTTGCGACGCAGCTGGTCGCGCGCGGGGCCAACGTGATCGGCGTCAATTGCAGCGTCGGTCCGGCGCCGATGCTCGAGACCATCGAGCGGATCAGCGACGTGACCAAGGTGTGGCTGTCGGCGCAGCCCAACGCCGGCAAGCCGCGCGACATCGAGGGTCGCAACCTGTATCTGTGCACGCCGGAATACATGGCGTCGTACGCGCGCCGCTTCATGGCCGAGCGGGTGAGGCTGGTCGGCGGGTGTTGCGGGACCACGCCAGAGCACATCCGCCAGATTGCCCTGGCGGCGAAGCAGATGGCGCCGGGACTGGCGCTGAATGTCGGCGGCGCGGAGGCGAAAACGCCGCTGGCCAAGCAGCCGAACGCGCGGCCGGCCTTGCCGCCGCATGAGAAGTCGTCGCTGGGCCGCAAGCTGGTGAGCGGCCATTTCGTTCGTGCGATTGAACTGGTGCCGCCGCGCGGCCACGTGCCGCAAGCGTCGATAGAGGATGCCAAGCGGCTGGCCTCGCGCGGCGTGGACGTGGTGACGATCCCGGATGGGCCTCGGTCGGGCGCGCGCATGAGCGCGCTGGCGCTCGCGGTCCTGGTGCAGCAGCACGCCCGAATCGAAGCGCTGCTGCAGTATTCGTGTCGCGATCGAAATCTGCTGGGGATCCAGTCGGACCTACTCGGCGCGCACGCGATGGGCGTGCGCAACCTTCTCGGGATCACCGGCGATGTCAGGAGCCTGGGGGATATTCCCGATGCGACCGCCGTGTTCGACGTGGATTCGATCGGGTTGACCAATGTGATCAGCCGGCTCAACCACGGCCTCGACATCGGCGGTCAGTCGATTGGCGACCCGACGGGTTTCCATACCGGCGTGATGGTCACCCCATCGCGCGATCTGGATCAGGAGCTGAGGCGGCTGGAGTTCAAGGTTGAGGCCGGCGCGGAATTCGCGGTGACGAGGCCGGTGTTCGATGTGGCCGCTTTCGAACGCTTCCTCAAGCGAGTGGAGCCGTGGCGGCTGCCGATCATCGCCGGCATCTGGCCGTTCGAGAGCGCACTGCAGGCGGAATTCATGGCGAACGAGGTGCCCGGAGTGACCGTGCCGGACGCGATGGTCGAACGCATGCGCCGCTCCGTGACCGCGGGAGCGGAGGCGGCTGAAGGTGTAAGTGTGGCGAAAGAGATCGTCACGGTCATCAAGGGGATGGCCGCTGGCATCCAGATTTCCACGCCGGCGGGTCGATTGGACGCGGCCCTCGACGTGCTCGACGTGGTATAGTCCGGCGTCGAATTTCGTAACGCGAGACTGGTTGAAAAGAGAAACCATGGCCCTATTTGAGCAACAGACCCGGCGATCGGGCGACGCGGCAGCCAACGCGCTGTCGGTGACGAGCGTCGGCACCGAGTTTGTGGAACGGGTCTACCAGAACATTGCCAAGGTGTATGACTACACCTACGGCCCGACCCTGCATCCGGGTCGCATCGAAGCGATCGAGAAGATGCGCATCCGGCCGGGCACCCATGTGCTCGAAGTGGGCGTCGGCACCGGAATCAACCTCGGGATGTATCCGCGCACGGCGAAGATCACCGGCATCGACCTCTCGAGCCGGATGCTCGACAAGGCCAAGAAGCGGATTGCGGAGAAGGGCCTCACCAACTGCGACGTGATGGAGATGGACGCGACGAAGATGACCTTCGCCGACAGCTCCTACGACGTGGTGTATGCGCCGTATGTGATCAGCGTGGTGCCGGATCCGGTCGCGGTGGCGAAGGAAATGTATCGCGTCTGCCGTCGCGGCGGCCGCGTCGTCATCCTGAACCACTTCAAGAGCTTCAATCCGCTGGTGTCGAAGATCGAGCGGACGATCTCGCCGATGACGGTCCACATTGGCTTCACCGCGGACCTCGATCTGCCGCGGTTCCTCGATCAGGCCGATCTGCGCCCGGTGTCGATCGAGAAGGTCAACGTCCCGAAGATCTGGACGCTGATTACCGTCGTAAAAGATTGACGCGCAAATTCGTAGCGACGTAGAGGCGGGACTTCCGTCCCGCCTCTTTCTTGTACGCTGAACCATGACACGAACATGGCCCGAGGACTGGGACGCGCGGAAAGAAGGCGCGGGGTGCTGGTTTTGCGGGGGACCGGTCGTATTTCGGGAAGCCGTTTTTCGTGGGCGGCGCCGGCGACGCGTACCTCGAGCGGCCAGGCATCGCTCGTGGCCATTCGGTCGTCGTCTTTCGAGACCGCCACGTCGCCGAGCTCACGAGCTTGACGACCGACGAAGTGGCCACGTTCTGGCGCGATGTTCACACTGTCGCGCGCCTTATCGAGCGCGTCTTTACGCCGTGCCATATGAACTACCAGTTACTGGGTAACTCAGTGCCGCATCTCCACGTCCACCTCGTGCCCCGGTACCTCGACGATCCCGCCCCTGGGAAACCGCTGTCGTGGGAGCCGAAACCGGTGGACCAATCCGAATTCGACAGACAGTGCCAACTGCTGACCGAGGCCGCTTCAGGCCTCGAGTAATCGCAGAATCAGATCGGCGGCCACCGCGGCGCCGTTCGTCGCCGGCGTGATCGGCGCGGACGGCTGTGCCAGCAAGCGATCCAGCACCGGCTTCCAGTTCCCTGAAAGCAACTCCGCCTGCTCGATGTACTCGCATCGCAGGTACTTCGGCATCTCGTTCACCAGCACGGGATATTCGCGAAAGTCGCCTCGCGACGTGTAGAGCAGCGCGGTGTCGTTCGCGATGCATTCCGAGATGATTCCGTAGCCCGGCTTCGTGACCACGACATCGACGGCCTTGACGAGATCCTCATAGCGAAATCCCTTTTCGTAGACGGCATCCTCGTCGACATCGCCGGGCCAGAGGACGTGATAGCCGGCGATGGCCGGCTTTGAGGCGCCGCTGACGCCGTAGCCGCCAAAGGACGTGAGCACGACGCGATCGCCCAGCGGAATACCGAGTGCGCGACGGGTGTCGCCGGGATCTTTGGTGGAATGCCGCGCGACGAAGGCGATGTCGCGGACCTCGCGCATCGTTTCAAAGCCGCCCCACATCGGCAGTCGCAGGGCCAGCGTCGTGTGCGCATAAACGTCGCCGATGGCGCGGGCCACCGTGTCGCCGCCCTGATAGCCGGCGTAGATCCAGTCCCAGGTGAAGTTTCCAAATGCGATCGCCGGCAGTCCCGCGGCGTGCGCGGCGGCAATGCCGAGTGGCGGCAGATCCGCGATGACGGCCGTCACGCCATGAGCGCGGAGAAACTTCACCTCGGCGTCGACGCGCTGATCGAAGAACGCCATGAACTCGCGCGCGCCGGCGATTGTCGCCGCGGCGTCGAGCCTGAGGCTGTCGATCTGCACGACGCCGGTATCGGTGTCAGCGGGGTGCAGTTCGACGCTGCGGTGGGCCGTGCGTGCGAAGAGCCAGGCTGCCGCGCGCGATCGTACGATCAGCCGCAGGTCCGGATGGCGCTCGATCAGCGCGTTGATGAGCTCAATGGATCGAGAGGCGTGGCCGAACCCGTGGCTCGAGATGTAGAACGCAACGGACACTGCCGGTATTATCTAGGTGTGGCGTTCGACGAGAAAGCGTTCTTCAACGAGAAGCCTGAGAGCCGGCCGGCCCGCTATCAGTGTCCGCGATGCAAGCGGACCAACGAGTACAGCATCCGGTGGATGCGGCGCACCAAGCGCAAGGATCGGCAGCCGCAAGGCGGCGAGGACCGCGCCAAGTTCGACAAGTTGCGCGACCACCTGCTGCGGCTCGACGACGAGGTGACGTGCAAGACGTGCAGCAAGAAGTTCGAGGTGCCGTCGCACCATTCGTTGTTGTTCACGGATCAACTCGAGGGGCTGCCGAAGGACGAAGAGGCCGAGGCGACGGCCGCGGAGGCGCCGCCCGAGCAGCCGATCGATCGCGGCAAGCTGCCGGCACGGTTCACGCGGCCCACCAAGGGCTGGCGCGGGTGAGCGCCCCGGTAGCGCATCCTGAATCCGGCTGGGAACCCGTCGTCCCGTTTCCATCCGTGGCAGAGACCTTTCTTCACGGAGGCGAGCGCGTGCGCATTGCCTACTTTCGTAGGCCGAATGAGCCGGAGTTGTACGCGAAAGCGTGGTTCGGCGGGAAAGCGATGGGTCCGCCGGGTCACGTGCATGGCGGCGCGATGGCCGCCACGCTCGACGAAGCGATGGGCGCGGTGTGCTGGATGAACGGTCACCACGTCGTGGCAGCGACGATCACGGTGAAGTTTCTCGCGATGTTGCCGATCGAGACGGAGACCATTCTCGAGGCCGGCATCGCCCGCGTTGAGGGTCGCAAGGTCTCGACGCGATCGAGCCTCACCGATCCGAACGGTCAGAAAGTCGCGGAAGCGGAGGGTCTGTTCATCATTTTGAAGGACGAAGCACTTCGTTCGTTGAAGGCGTAACGATCGTTCCGACGATCGTCTGAACGGTTTCTACCAAATTCCTGGAATCAGCCGCCACTTCATCTGACGCTGGTAGGCGCGGTACCTTTCGCCGAACGCTTCTACCAGCGACGCTTCTTCGAGCGGAATCGCGGCGACGAGGTAGGCCGTGCTCACCACGGCGAACAACAACCGGCTGGTGGTCATCACCGGTATCGCAAAGACGATCACGATCCAGCCGAGATAAATCGGGTGACGGACGATGCCGAACGGGCCGGCGGCGGTGAAGGTGACCGGCTTGGTAAGGTCGGGCTGGCGGATCCCGGCAAGTTCCCACACGCCGACGATGCGGGCGGCGCGGAGCGTCAGCGCGACGCCGCACATTTGCATCGCGAACAGGATCCAGGACACCACGCCGCCTGTTTCCCAGACGATTCCCGGCAGAGGCTGCCACAGCCAGCACGCCGCGAGGAACAACAGGCTCGCGATCCAGACGTAGACGGCACGCTCGAGACTCGGAGGTACGAAACGGGTGATCCACGCCTTGGCGCCGGTGCGCGCCATGATCGAGTGATGGAGCGCGAAGATCGTGAACAGGACCACGTTGCCGAGCGCGTCGCGCCAACCGGCGCTGAGCGGGCCCGGAGACGGGAGGCGTAACCGCCATCCATAGATGAGGCCGAATGACAACAGCGACAGCAGGAAGAGGAGGGCGCCCGCCCACGCGAACGCGTTTCGCACGGCGGATATTATAGGAACAATTTCATGGTTCCACGGTTCCAGAGTTCCAAGGAGCGGGTCGCCATCACGGGCATTGGCGTGGTCTCCGCGTTCGGCGCGGGGCGCGAGCGATTCTGGGAAGCGATCAAGAACGGCCAGAGCGGCACGCGGGCCATTACCGAGTTCGACGTTTCGACGTTCCCCTGCCGCGTGGCCGCGGCCGTGCCGCCGGTGTCGATGGCCTGCGCCGTCAAGCTCGACGCCGAGCCCGACGCGCGCGAGGCGCACGCGGATCCGAAGCGGTATTCGCGGGCGGCCCTGTTCGGCGTGCTCGCCGCGCGCGAAGCCTGGCGCGACGCGGGCCTGCGGTTCGCCGAGCCGAATGCCGGGGTGCTGATCGGCAGTGGCGGCGGCGGGATCGACGTTGGCGAGAAGCAGTACCAGGACTTTTTCCAGAACAACGGCCAGCACGTGACGCCGTACGCGATCGCGGTCGGCATTTGCGGCATGGTGTCGAGCGAGATCTCGATCGCGCTCGGCTTGCGCGGCGTCAGCCACGTGCTCTCAACTGGATGCACCAGCTCCACCGACGCGATCGGGTACGCGGCGATGCTGCTTCGACAGGGCGAGTGCGACGTCATGGTCTCCGGCGGCACCGATGGCTGCGTGCTGCCCGGGATGATCTTTGGTTTCTCGCGCATGCGCGCGGTGTCGACCCGCTACAACGATCGCGGCGCCGAAGCGTCGCGGCCGTTCGACCGCGGACGCGACGGGTTCGTGCTGGGCGAGGGATCCTGGATGCTGGCGCTGGAGCGCGAGGATCGCGCGCGCGCCCGTGGCGCGCACATCTACGCCACCGTGGACGGCTACGCGTCGACGTGCGACGCCTACCATCGCGTGCAGATGGATCCTGACGGCGAGCAAATCGTCCGCTGCATGACCGACGCGATCGCGAAAGCGGGGCGCGCGCCGGAAGAAATCGGCTACATCAACTATCACGGCACCTCCACGGTGTTGAACGACGCCATTGAGTCGCGCTGCACGCGGCTGGCGTTCGGAGCGCTGGCGGACCGGATTCCCGGCTCGTCCACCAAGTCGATGATCGGCCATCCGCAGGGCGCCAGTGGCGCGGCCGGTGTGGTGGCGAGCGCGCTGGCGTTGTCGCGCGGCTTCCTGCCGCCGACGATCAACCAGACCGACCCCGATCCGAATTGCGATTTGGATTTCATCCCGAATGTGGGCCGGGAAGTCGAGGTCGAGGCCGCGCTCTGCAACTGCCTCGGGTTCGGATCGAAGAACAGCGCGCTCGTGCTCGGCCGCAGCAACGGGCATCGATGACTGGGTGATTGAGCAGGTTACTGATGGATCACGTCGCGATCGCCGGCGCCGGCCCAGCGGGAGCGTTTGCCGCCGTGATCCTCGCCCGCGCCGGGTTCAGCGTGCGCCTGTTCGACCGCGCCACTTTTCCACGCCCCAAACTATGCGGCGACACGCTGAATCCAGGCGCGCTTGCCGTGCTGCATCGACACGTGCCAGATGCCTCGCTCGATGCACACAGCGATCCCATCGACGGGATGGTCTTGACGGGACCCGGCGGCGCGAAGATTCGCGCCACGTATGGACAGGGAATCACCGGCCGCGCGATCACGCGCGAGGCGCTGGATTACTGGCTGATCACCCGGGCGGTGGCGGCGGGCGCGCACCTCGAGGAGAACGCGCCGGTGAAGGAAGCGCTGATCAAGGACGGGCGGGTTGCGGGGTTGTTGATCGGCCGCGGGGAGCGCTCTGCCGCGCATCAAGCGCAGATCGTGATTGGGGCGGATGGCCGGCGTTCGACGCTCGCCGTGAACCGCGGCCTGTCGTCGCAGCCGCGCCGGCCCCGGCGTTGGGCCGTCGGCGCCTACTTTTCGGATGTCGACGGGCGAACGCGGCTGGGAGAGATGCACGTGCGACGCGGCCACTACATTGGCGTGGCGCCGTTGCCGAGGGGACTGACCAACGCCTGCGTCGTGTTTCCGCACGCGCAGGGGGATCCGCCGATGGGCGAGCCGTTAGCGCAGCTGCGGCGTCACCTCGATCGCGATCCGGAACTGCGGGAGCGCTTTCGCCACGCCAGGGCGGTGACGGCGCCGTCGGTGCTGGGACCGATGGCGGTCGACTCGCGAGCGGCCGGCGAGCCGGGTCTGCTGCTGGCCGGCGACGCTGCGGGGTTCATCGATCCGATGACCGGCGACGGGCTGCGCTTCGCGCTCGCCGGGGCGGAGATGGCTGCGAATGTCGCGTTCGACGTATTGGCCGGACGAACGCCCGTCGCTCGCGCGCATCTGGAATTGGCCGAGAAACGGCGCTCGGTCTTCGGCAAGAAGTGGCGTTTCAATCGCGCGCTGCGATCGCTGGTCGCATCGCCGCGCGGCGTCCGCGCGGCAGCGGCCATCGCGACCGTCGCTCCGTCGTTGTTCGAAGGCCTCATTCGATACGCCGGCGACTGCTCGTCAGCATGACAGTGGCCGCAGCGATTGCCGTCGTGACCGCGCTCGCCGTGCTGCTGATCATGGCGGGCGAAGCCGCGCTGTCGCGCTACAACGAAGCACAGCTGCGCGCGCGGGGCGCCGTCGAGCCGCACGGCGACGTCATCGACGTCATGCGGTGGGCTTACCCGTTGTCATTCCTGATCATGTCGATCGAAGGGGCCCTCACCGGTCCGGCACCGCGCGAAATTCTGATGTGGGGGCTGACGGTGTTCGGCGTCGCGAAGGCGTTGAAGCTGTGGGCGATGACCACGCTTGGACCGCGCTGGACGTACCGTGTGCTCGTGCTCCCGAACACGCCTCTCGTCACGTCGGGTCCGTACAGATTCCTCTCGCATCCGAACTATCTCGCCGTCGCCGGCGAGATCGCCAGCGTGGCGATGATCGTGTGGGCGCCGATCACCGGCGTCCTCGCGACGATGGGGTTCGGCTGGCTGATGATCAAGCGCATTCGGATCGAAGACCGCGCATTGGGACGGGTACAATAACGCGCGTGAAACTGCCCTGGTGGGCACGGGCGCTCGATGCCGTGGCCATCATCATGGCCATCCTCACCATCTCGGTCGCCGTCGCCGGCGGCTTTCGGATTCCCGTTTTCGGCATGCGGCTCTCGGTCACCGACTGGTGGCGTCCGGCGCTGTGGTGCACGCTCGCGCTGGTGGCGCGCCACGCCGTGATTCGTCAGCACCCGCTGCCGCAGCGTGTCGTCGCGGCGGTGGTGGGGTGGTGGCGCCATCCTGATACGCGCGTCGTCCTGCCGATTCATCTCGCGAGCCGCTTCGGCGTGCTCGCCGTCGGTTTTCTCGCCGTCATCCTGATCGGATTTCCACCGGAGGCGTCGAGCCGCTGGCGGATCTACTCGAACGACCTGCTCGATCTGCCGGCGCGATGGGACACCGGCTGGTATCTGACCATCGCCAACGAAGGCTACCTGTACCGCCCTGACGCCGCGACTAACTACCAGCAGAACATCGCGTTCTTCCCGGCGTTCCCGATGTCGATGCGCTACCTGTCGGCGGTGCTGGGACGGCAGCCATTGTGGACCGGTGTCGCGATCTCGATCGTCGCGTTCTATGGCGCGCTCGTGTACTTGTTGCGGCTCGCGAGAAGCGAACTTGGGAACGAGGAGCAGGCGATCACGGCGGTGACACTCATGGCGGTCTATCCGTTTGCCGTGTTTTTCAGCGCCGCCTACACGGAAGGATTGTTCCTGCTTTCGCTGATTGGCGCCGTGTATCACTTTCGCCAGAACCAACTGTGGCGGTCGGCGTGCTGGGGATTCGTCTGCGGGCTGACGCGGCCGCCCGGCTGCTTTCTGTCGATCGTACTGGGCTTGATGGCGCTGCGCTCCTCGTTCACGCAAGGTGCTGCAGCCGATCGATCACAGATTGCGCGTCAACTGCTGGCGGCTTCCGCGCCGGGTCTGGGCATGCTTACCTTCTCGGCGTTCATCTACCGGCTTACCGGCAACCCGTTTCAGTGGACGATGCAGAACGTGGCGTGGGGCCGGGTCTACAAGGGTCTCGACGAAATCGTGACCGATCGCGTCGCGTTCATCGCCAACAACGGTTTCTATTCGTACGCGTCCACGCAAACCATCGACCTGTTCTATTCGCTTGCCGTCATCCTCTGTCTGCTCGCAGTGTGGCCGGTCTACCGCAGGTTCGGCGTGCCGTACGCCGTGTTCATCGTGCTCAACGTGCTGCCGCCGATGTCGGCCGGCGGCATGTTGTCGATGGGCCGTGTTACTTCAGTGTTGTTCCCCGTCTTTCTTTGGTTGGGCGCCGCGGTACCGGTTCGCCACCGGACGACGTGGATGGTGTTCTTCGCCCTGCTGCAAGGGTTCGTTGCGGTCATGTTTTTTACATGGCGCCCACTGTACTGAAGGTCCTGAGATCCTGAGGTCCTGGGGTCCTGAGGTCCTGATTTGAGCCTCAAGACCTCAGAACCTCAAGACCTTGGGACCTGAGCCCTCGTCTATACTCGACATGATGCTTCGCCGCGTTCTCCTCCTCGTGATTGCCGTGGTGCTCACGGCCGGGCTCGCGCCGCTGGTCACGGCCGAGCAGCAGAGCGTGGCCGCGGCGCGACAAGCCGCGGAACAATCCTGGCTCGGCGGCCGCTTCGACGAGATCGAAACGGTCGCGCAGGCGTTTCCCAAAGATGAGGCCATCGCCGTCTTTCGCGCGCTGAGCGCTGCCGCGCGCGGCGATTACGCGCGCGCCGAGACGCTTCTCAAGCCGTTCGCGACGGCGAGTCCCGATGGCGACGCCGCGCTCGAGCTCGGGCTGGTACAGCTCGGCGTCGGGCGGCGCACCGAAGCGCGCCAGACGCTGACGTGGATTCTGCGGGGGGACGTGCGGACACCGACGGTGCGCGACTACCTCCGCGCCGCGCGGGCGGCGCGGGCGCTGCGTCAGGTGGACGATGCCGATTCGTACTTCAAGGACGCGATTCGGCTGGCGCCGAACGACGTCAAGTTGAACACCGAGTGGGGCGACTTCTTCGTCGAGAACCACGCCAACGGCGAGGCGGCGAAGTCCTACCAGGAGGCGCTGAAGGTCTCGCCCGAGTACGGCCCGGCACTGGTCGGCATGGGTAAGGCGCTGGCCGACGAGAACCCGCCGCAGGCGGCGATGCTCGCGCAGCGCGCGCTCAAACTCAATCCGAAAGACGCCGCCGCGCACCTGCTGATGGCGGAGATGGCCATCTACCAGGACAAGAAGGCCGACGCCAAAGAGTCCATCCAGCGTGTGCTCGAGACGAACCCGCGTCACCTCGAGGCGCTGTCGATGAAGGCGGCGATGGCCTACGTCGAGGGCGAAACCGCGGTCTACAACCAGACCGTCGCCGAGGCGCTGAAGATTCATCCTCTGTACGGCGAGATTCACCGCATCGTGGGGTCGATCACCGCGCACTACTACCGCTTCGACGAAGCCGTCGAACACACGCGCAAGGCGATCGCGCTCGATCGCGAGAACTTCCGCGCCGTGGCCGATCTCGGCGCACAGCTGATGCGCACGGGCGACGAGCGCAACGCGCGCCGCAATCTCGAGACCGCGTTCCGCGTCGACAAGTGGGACGTGATGACCTACAACCTGCTCGAATTGCTCGACAAGCTCGAGCCGTTCGAGACCATCAAGGACGGCGACATGGTGATCCGGCTCGCGCCGGATGAAGCGCCGGTGATGAAGGAGTACGTGCCGCAACTGGCGCGCGAGTCGCTCGAAGCGCTGAGTAAGCGCTGGGAGTTCACGCCCAGGGGACCGATCTTGATCGAGATGTTCCCGAACCACGACGACTTCGCGGTTCGCACCCTGGGGCTGCCAGGCATGCTGGGCGCCCTCGGCGCGTGCTTTGGCCGCGTGGTGACGCTCGACTCGCCAAGGGCGCGCCCGCCAGGCATGTTCAACTGGGGCGAAACGTTGTGGCACGAGATGGCGCACGTGATTACGCTGCAGCTCTCGAACAACCGGCTGCCGCGGTGGCTGAGCGAAGGCACGTCGGTGTACGAGGAGCGACGGGCTCGCCGCGAATGGGGCCGCGACATGGACCTGCCGTTCGCGCGCTTCCTCGATCAAGGCAAGGTGCTGAAGATCCGCGATCTCAATTCAGGATTCAGCAGTTCGCAGACCATCTCCTACACCTACTACCAGGCATCGCTGCTGGTGGAGCACATCGTCGAGGTCCACGGTCAGCGCAAACTGCGCGCGCTGGTCGAGGCCTACGCCGACGGCACCGATACCGACGGCGCGATCAAGAAAGCGCTTGGCATCAGCATCGACGAGTTGCAGGAGACCTTCGATGCGGCTCTCGAGAAACGGTACGCCTCGCTCCGTCGCGCGCTGAAAGTGCCAGAGGGTCTCACGCCGGGCGTTCCGCTCGACAAGGTCAAGGCGATCGCCGCGGCGAATCCGGACAGCTTCGCAGCGCAGATGGCGCTGGGCGAGACGCTGGCTGAGACGAATCCCGACGCCGCGATCGCTGCGTTCGAACGGGCGGCCGAGCTCGTGCCGACCGCCGGCGGCGAGGACAGCCCGCATGCGTCGATCGCGGCGCTGGCGATGAAGAAGGGCGACAAGGCGCGGGCGGCCCGCGCGCTCGAGCAGCTGACCGCGAACACCCACACCGACGTGGAATCCGCGCGGCAGCTCGCGTCGCTCATCGACGCCAACAAGGAACCGGCGCGGGTCAGAACCGCCTTGCAGCGCGCGATTGCCGTCGATCCGTTCGACGCCGAATCGAGCTCGAAACTGGGGCACCTGGCGTTGAAGGCCGGCGACACCGCCGAAGCCATCCGCGCCTTCCGCGTGGGTGTGGCCTCAAAGCCGCTCGACAAGGCCAGCGCGCACGCCGACCTCGCCGAGGCGCTGCTGCAGGCGGGTCAGAAGGATGAAGCGCGCAAGCAGGTGATGGAGGCGCTGATGGTGGCGCCAACTTTCACGCGCGCGCAGGATTTGCTGTTGAAGATCAGCGGCGGAGGCAGCCGCTAATGCGATCGCCGCGCCGGGCCATGGTCACCGCCGCGTTGACGGCGGTGGTGTGGCTGGCCGGGGACAAGGCCTTGCCCACCGTAGCTTCAGCGAAGGTGGGCCAGGTTCCGGTCGTCGACGGCAACAAATTCGCGGGCCTCAAGTGGACCTTCGTCCGCATCAAGTACGGCACTTATGAAACCGAGGGCGCGTCGCGTCTCGCCTACTGGGACGAACCGTGGGCGATCGATGCGCCGGCGGCCGAGCAGAATCTGTCGCGGCGCGTGAAGTCCGCCACCGCCATCGACGTCGGCGATCCGATCGTCATGACGCTGGACGACGAGAAGATCTGGCAGCATCCGTGGATCTACATCGTCGAGCCCAGCAATCTGGTGCTCAAGGACGCCGAGGTGCCGATCCTGCGGGAGTTCCTGCTGCGTGGCGGCACGTTGACCCTCGACGATTTCCACGGCCCGTATGAATGGGAGCTGACGGAACGCCAGCTCAAACGCGTGTTTCCCGAGCGCGAGATCGTCGAGCTGGCGCCGCCGCATCCGATTTATACGTGCTTCTATCGCATCGACAAGTATCCGCAGATCCCTGGCCTCGGTTCGTTCCTCAGCGGCCGCACGTGGGAAAAGGGTGGGTTTACGTCACATCTGCGGGCGATCCTCGATGACGCGGGTCGGCCAATGGTGCTGATCAACTGGAATACCGACATGGGCGACGGCGTCGAATGGTCGAACGCGCAGGAATATCCCGGCTACATCAAGTGGACCGCGCAGGCGTACCAGATGCTCATCAATGAAGTGATTTATTCGCTGACGCATTAGGATCCTGCTGATGAACAATCCGGCCGTGGCCGTCGAGGGGCTGGCTGAAAAAGTCGCCGCCGGCCGCCAGAAAATTCTCGCGGAGCTTCGCAAGGTCATCGTCGGGCAGGACGAGGTCGTCGACGAAGTATTGATGGCGCTGTTTTGCGGCGGGCATTGCCTGATCACCGGCGTGCCCGGCCTGGCGAAGACGCTGCTGGTCAAGACGCTGTCGCAGATTCTCGACCTCAGCTTCAAGCGCATCCAGTTCACGCCCGACCTGATGCCGGCCGACATTACCGGCACCGAGATTCTCGACGAAGATCACGGCGCCCGGGCGCTGCGGTTCGTGAAGGGGCCGATCTTCGCGCAGATCATCCTGGCCGACGAGATCAACCGCACGCCGCCAAAAACACAGGCGGCGCTGCTCGAAGCGATGCAGGAGTATCACGTGACGGCGTCGGGCCGGACGTATCAGCTCGAGAAGCCGTTCTTCGTGCTGGCGACGCAGAATCCCATCGAGCTCGAAGGCACCTACCCGTTGCCGGAGGCGCAACTGGATCGCTTCCTGTTCAACGTGGTGATGACGTATCTCTCGGAAGACGACGAAGTCCAGGTCGTCACCGATACGACGAGCCTGAAGCGCCCGGAGCCGCTGCGCGTGTTGAGCGGGGCCGACATCATGGCGATCCAGGACTACGTGCGGCAGGTGCTGGTGGCCGAGGAGGTGGTCCGCTACGCGGTGCGGCTCGCCGACAGCTCGCGCCCGGGCCGCGGCGCCAAGCTGGACTTCGTCGAAAAGTGGGTGAAGTGGGGCGCCGGCCTGCGCGCGTCGCACGCGCTGGTGATCGGCGCCAAGGCGAGAGCGCTGCTGCACGGCCGCCACCACGTGTCGGTGAAAGATATCCAGGCGCTGGCGAAACCCATTCTCCGCCACCGCGTGTTGCCGAACTTCTACGCCGAGGCAGAAGGCATCACGTCCGATCGGATCGTCGACCAGCTGCTCGATGCCGTCGCCCTGCCGGCCAGCGGGCTGTAGATGCCGGGTCAAGCCCGCTATCTCGATCCGGCGATCATCGCGCGGCTCGGCACCATCGATCTCAAGGCCCGCACCATCGTCGAAGGTTTCCTGACCGGATTGCACCGCAGTCCGTACAAGGGATTCAGCGTCGAGTTTGCGGAGTATCGCCAATACCTGCCCGGCGACGACCTGGCGACGCTCGACTGGAAGGTCTACGCGCGTTCGGATCGGCACTTCGTCAAGAAGTACGAGGAAGAAACCAACCTGACGTGTCATCTGCTGATCGACGTGAGCGCGTCGATGGCTTACGCGTCGGGCACCGTCACCAAACTGCAGTACGGATCGTATCTCGCCGGTGCGATAGCTTACCTGATGCACCGCCAGCGCGATTCATTCGGGTTGATCGCATTCGATGACAGCGTGGCGGCGCTGCTGCCGGCCAGCGCGCGGTCGGGCCATTTGCGTTTGGTGTTGCTGGCGCTCGAACGGCTGCAGATTGGCATGCGGACCAACGTCGCGAAGCCACTGAACGATCTCGCGGCGGCGGTGCGCAAGCGCGGCATGGTCGTGTTGATCTCCGACTTGCTCGACGATCCCTCAGCGGTGCTCGACGGCCTGAAGCATTTCCGCTATCGCGGCACCGACGTGATCGTGTTCCACATTCTCGATCCCTACGAGCTGCAGTTCCCGTTCGAACAAGCGGCACGGTTTCGCGACATGGAGACGGAGGAAGAGGTCGCCGCGGTGCCCGCGTCGATTCGCGACGACTACGTGCAGAAGATGCAGGAGCTGATTGGCTTCTATCGTCGCGAGCTCGGGCTGGCGGGCATCGACTACTGTCTGCTCGAGACCTCGCAGCCGCTCGAGCTCGGATTGATGTCGTACCTGATGACGCGCCATCGCGTGCTGTAATGTTCGGGATTTCATTTCTCTCTCCGCTGTTCCTGGTGGCGGCGATCGCGGCGGCGGTCCCGATTCTCCTGCACCTGTTTCATCGCAAGACCGAAGTGGTGATCGACTTTCCCGCGGTCCGGTTGTTGAAGCGCGCGCCGGTGCAGCAGCATCGCCGCCGCCGGCTGCGCGAATTGATCCTGCTGGCGCTGCGAGTGGTGGCCCTCGTGCTGCTATCGCTGGCGTTTGCCCGTCCGTACTTCGCCGGTGCGGTGGCGCCGGCGTCGGCGCCGCTGACGGTGATTGCGATGGATCAGTCGATGAGCCTGTCGGCGCCGAACCAGATCGAGCGGGCACGCGAGGCGGCGCTGCGCGCGGTGGCGGCCGCTGCCGGATCGACGGCGCTGACGCTGGTGACGTTTGCCGATGCGGCCACGGTGGCCGTCGAACCGACGACCGACCGCGCGGCGATGCGGCTGGCCATCGCCGAGGTCGCGCCCGCGCCGCGCGGCACGCGCTACCGGACCGCCCTGGCGCGCGCGAGCGAAGTGATCGGCACGCGAGAGGGACGAGTGGTGGTGGTGACCGACCTGCAGCAGGCCGGTTGGGAGGCCAACGATGAAGGCGGACTGCCCGACGGGGTCGACGTCGAGGTTGCCGCGGTCGCGCCGCCGCCCGGTAATCTCGCCGTGACTTCGGCAGAGCGTCGCGACGGGCGTGTGATCGCCACCGTGCAGAATTACGGCAACGCCGAAAGCAAGACTGCCGTACGGTTGTTGATGGGCAGCGCCGTGATGGCGCAGGCGGATGTCACGGTGGCGCCGCTGGCGGCGGCCGACGTCGAGCTCGATGTCTCGTTGCCGCGCACTGGCCAGGCGGAACTGCGCATCGACGATCCGATTGGCTATCAACTCGACAATGCGCGCATCGTTTCGCTCGAGCCGCCTTCGGCCACACCTGTGGCCGTGATCGTCGCCGATCCCACCGGAGCTTCCGGCGGGCTCTATATCGAGCGCGCGTTGAATGTGGTCGGCCGCGGCCGTGAGTTTAGCGTCGACGTGCTCGACGGCAGCGCCCTGGCGAAATGGGCACCGGACGATTTTCAGCGCCGCGCCGTCGTGTTCCTGCTCGGGACACGCACGCTCAGTCGAGCCGGACGCGACCAGATCAGGTCCTATCTTGCTCGAGGCGGCCAGGTGCTCGTCGCGCTGGGGCCGATGGTGGACGTCGGCACGTTGACTGATGTGCTCGGCGTCGCGATCGCGGCATCCGGCGATCCGGTCCGGACGCCAGGCGCCACCATGGTGGCCACCGATGGACGCCATCCTATCTTCCGTCCCTTCCTTAATCCCTCCGGCGCGCTCGGCGACGTCCAGGTAGACCAGTACCGGCGTCTAACTGAACATCCGGATCGCGTCGTGTTGGCGCGGTTCTCCGGCGGCGATGCCGCGTTGAGCGAGCAGGTCGTCGGCGAGGGGCGGTTGATGATCTACACGTCGGATCTCGACAATGAGTGGAGCCGCTTTCCATTGAACGCGGCCTTCGTGCCGTTCGTCGTGGAAACGGCGCGATACTTGTCGCGCGGCGAGTCGGCGGGCGAGGCGGCCGCCGGCTTCGAGCCGCGGGAGTCGAGTCCGGCGGCGACAACGGCAGAGGAGTTTACGAAGGCCATCGATCGCACGAACCGCAGCAATCTCGTCGACCCAGGCCAGGCGGCGCGCGACGTCGAGGACCAGCAACGGTGGTGGCAAGTAGGGCTGTTGCTGATGCTCGCTGCCCTCGCCGGGGAGGCCTTGCTCGGGCGGCGCACCACTTAGGGTGCCTCGTGCCTGGTGCCTCGTGCCTCGTGCTTGGCGCCTCGTGCCAGGGGTTGCGGCACGTGAATTGAAAGGCGAGAATCGCATATGTCCGATCGGGCTGACGAGCTCCGGGCAATTCTCAGGGCCGTGCGCTCGCGGTGGCAGCGCCGGGCCCTGCTGCGTGCCTGGGCCATGGGCGCCGCCACCGCTGCCGCCATGTTGCTCGTGGGCCTCCTCGCGGTGTTCCTGATCGCCTCCGAAGGCATTCCCCTCGTCATCGTTGTCGCTGCAGCTATCGCCGTGGCGCTGTCGGCGCTCGTGTTCGCGATGCTGCCGATGCGTCAGCCGCCTTCCGATCGACAGATCGCGCGATTCATCGAAGAGCGCGCCGGTGGCCTCGACGAAGTGCTGGTCACGGCCGTGGATCAGGGCAGCGGCCCGTCGTCGATCGCGGACGTGATCGTTGGCGACGCGGTTCGCGCCGCGCGAGCAGTGAATCTCGATCGCGTGGTGACCAGTGAGCAGCTGCGGCGCGCAATGATCGGTGCTCTGGCCGGCACGGTGGTATTCGCGATCGCGGCGTGGGTGTTCGCGCCGGCGGCGAACCGGGCCGCTGGCGTAGCGGGATCGTATTTGTTCCCGCATCGCTACGCGATCGACGTGCGTCCCGGCTCGGTCAAAGTGCGGGAAGGACAGCCGGTCACCGTAGTGGCGCGGATTGCCGGCGTCGACGGCGCGCTCGTTCCCATGCTGACGGCCGGCAAAGGCGACCAGGCGCGGACGGCGCGAATGCTGCCGGGTGCCACTCCCGACGAATTCACCATCAGGTTGAACAACATCACCGTGTCATTCCCGTACGTGGTGACGGCCGGATCCGCGTCATCACGCGAGTACACGGTGGAGGTGATTCGTCCGGTCCGCGTCGAACGCATTGATGTTCGCTACGACTATCCGAGCGGCGTCGGCCTGCCACCGCACGAAGAAAAGGATGGCGGCGACATTTTCGCGCCCGCGGGCACGGCCGTGCAGCTGACGATCACCACCGACAAGCCGGTGGCCAGCGGCCAGCTCAGACTCGCCGAAGGTCCGGCGGTGGCTCTGCGAGGGGAGCAGCATACCTACACCGCCGATCTGGTCGTGGCACGCGACGGTTCCTATCGGATCGCGCTCAACGATATCGATGGACTGCGTAACGACGGCGACACCGAGTATTTCATCAGGATGTTGAACGATCGGCCGCCCGATGTGCGCATCCTGCGTCCTGCGGGCGACAAACAGGTGTCGCCGCTGGAAGAGGTGGTCATCGAAGCGCGCGCCGACGACGACTACGGCGTGCGATCGCTCGAGTTGGTGATCAAGTCGAACACCGGGCGTGAGAGGGTGGTGCCCCTGGTCGGCGGCACCGGTTCGGTGGCTGCGGGCGCGCACACGGTGTTCCTCGAAGACCTGAACGTCAAGCCCGGCGACGTGGTGACGTATCACGCGCGCGCGACCGACGTGGGCCGCGGCCGCCGATCAACCGAGTCACGCAGCGATATTTTCTTCCTCGAGGTCAAGCCGTACGAGGAGGAGTTCTTCGCGGCGCAGAGCAGCGCCGGCGGCATGTCGGGAGCCGAGGAGACCGGCCTCGAGGAACTGATCGCGCAGCAGAAAGACATCATCGCGGCGACGTGGAAGCTCGATGCGCGGGCCCGGCGCGGCGGGCCGAACGCGCGATCGCCGCAAGACATTCGCGCGATTGGGCAGGCGCAACGCGCGTTGCGCGACAAGACCGGAGCGATCGCGGGCCAGATGACCGCACAGCAGGCGCAACAACGCCGCCGGCTTGGCGCCCGCGCCGGTCTGTCGCGGCCCGGCGACGAGCCGCTGCCGAAAGCGGTGGAATGGATGGCCCGCGCCGCCGGCGAGCTCGACAAACTCAACATCGCCGCGGCGCTGCCCCATGAGGAACAGGCGCTGGCCGAGCTGCTGAAAGCCGCCGCCGAAATTCGCCGCCGCCAGATTGCCATGCAGCAGGCCAGAAACGGCGGCGGCAACGGCAATCGCAACCAGCCCGATCTGTCGACGCTGTTCGACCAGCAGCTGCGCAAGCAGCAGCAGACCAATTACGAGACGCAGAGCACCACGCAGGAAGCGACCAGTCAGCAGCCACAGCAGACTGATCCACTCGCCGGCATTCGCGAGCTGGCGCGGCGCCAGGAAGCGCTGTCGCGGCAGCAGCGCGACCTGGCCAAGAACCAGGCGCAGCTGAACGCCGAGGAAGTGAAGCGGCAGCTGGAGCGCTTGACTCGCGAGCAGGAGGAGCTGCGGCAACAGGCCGAGGAACTCGCGAAACAAATGCAAAGCCAGAACGGATCGAGCAGCAGCCAGGGCGGTCAACGCTCCTCCTCGGGCGGCGACAGCCAGCAGATGCGGGAAATCTCCGAAGAGATGCGCAATGCCGCCGGAGATCTGCGGCGTCAGGATCCGCAGAACGCCAGCGCCCGAGGATCGAAGGCGGGCGAGCAACTGCGCGGGTTGGAGCAGCGGATGCAGAGCGCGCGGCCCGACGAGCGTCGCCGCGCGGCCGGCGATCTGCAGCTCGAAGCGCGTCAGATCGCCGATGCCGAGCGCCGACTTGGCAACGAAGCGTCGCGGACGGCCGCTGGTCCCGCCGGTGAAGACGCGCGGAGAAGGCTGGCGGCGGAACAGGAGCGGCTGGCGGATCGGACCGCGCGGCTGGGCGAGTCGGTGCGTCAGCTGGCCCAGGCGGGTGAGGCCGAGGAACGGCAGTCGATGAGCGAGGCCGGCCGCGAGATCGAGCGGCAGAAACTGCCCGAACGCATGCGCGAATCGGCGCAAGCGATGCGCCAGAACGGAGGCGAAGCCGCCTCCGCCAAGGCTTCGTCGGCCAAGCCAGAAGAGCTGGCGCAAGCCATGGACAGCATCGCCGAACGGTTGGGTGCGACCGGCGGACGTGATGGTGAATCGACTCGACTGTCGGACCAACTCTCGCGGACCCAGGAGCTACGAGATCGCCTGGGTCGACTCCAACGAAGCATGGAGGAGTTGAAGCAGGCCGAGTCGAGCCAGCAGGGTCAAGACGGATCGTCTGGGCAGCAGGCGGCGAACGCTGGTGGACGTGGCGGCCTGGAGAGACTGCAGAGGGACGTCGACAATCAAATGCGGGAGGCGCAGCAGCTGGCTGAGGGGCTGCGTCAGGAGCCCGGCATGGAGAAGGGCGGGACCACCCCCCAGCAGTGGCAGCGCAGCGTTTCGGCGCCCGGCACCGAAGGGTTCAAGCAGGATTTCGCGAAGTGGGAATCGCTGAAGAACAACCTGCTGGTGGCACTCGAGCAGACCGAATCGCAGCTGGCCGACCGGCTGCGCGCGCGTGAGACGCGCGAGCGGCTCAACGCCGGCCGCCACGATGCCGTGGCCGACAGCTACCGCGAGCTGGTCGATCGCTACTATCAATCACTCGCGACACCGCGCCGGCCCGTGCGCTAGATGTCATTGCAGGATTGGCGATTGTGAGATTTGCCGTCACGCTCCCCTGGTGGGGCTACTTGCTCGCGTTCGGCGGCGCCGGCGTCCTGGCGTGGCTGGCCTACGCGCGCGTGCCGGTCCGGTTGCAGCCCGGTCAGCGCGCGACCCTGACGCTGCTGCGCGCCATCACTCTAATCCTGCTGATCGTGATCCTGTTGCGGCCGGTCGTGATGGTCCCGCCGGCCGCCGCGAGCAACAGCCTGCTGCCGATCCTCGTGGATATGTCGCGCAGCATGCGGTTGAGTGAAGCCGGCGTGTCCCGGTTCCAGCGCGCGCAGACGATCGCCCGCGATCTGCAGACGAAGCTGGCCGCGGAATATCGTATCGAGGTGCTGACCTTCGGCGAATCCGTCGCCGCGGTCACCGACCTCGCACGGCTCGCGCCGACGGCGCGCCGCAGCGATTTGTCGGGTGCGATGGCCGATGTGGCCGAACGATATCGCTCGAATCGCGTCGCCGGAGTGATCGTGCTGTCGGATGGCGGCGATACGTCACCGCATGAGGCACGGCGCCACGAGGCGATCTCCGCGCCCGTGATCACGGTCGGCATCGGCAGTCCTGAGGTGGCGCGCGATCGGGAAGTGGTGAATCTCACCGTGGGTGAGCCATTACTGCCGGGCGCCTCGATCGACCTCAGCGTGTCGGCCACCTCGGTCGGGTTCGGTACGGAGCCGGTCGAGATCCGCGTGAGCGCCAACGGCCGGCCGGTCGACACGCGACGGGTCACGCCGTCTGTCGAGGGGGCGCCGGTCCATGCGATCTTCACCGTCTCGCCTGAGCCCGGCCTGCCGACGGTTTACACCGTGGAGATTCCCACCGCGGCCGACGAGCTCGCCGCCGAGAACAACGTTCGCCGTGTGCTGGTGCCGCCGCAAACCGGGAGGCGCAAGATCCTCATCCTCGAGGGCGCCCCGGGCTACGAACATACCTTTCTGAAGCGAGCGCTCGCGCAAGATCCGGGATTGGACGTCGATGCCGCGGTGAGGAAAGGGCAGAACGACGACGGCCGCGATACGTTTTACGTGCAGGCGGCGCCGTCGCGCATGGCGGCGCTGTCGACGGGGTATCCGGCGAAACGCTCCGAATTGTTCGCCTACGATGCCGTGATCTTCGGCAACATCGAAGCCGATTTTTTTACGCGCGATCAGCTCGAACTCACGTCCCGGTTTGTCGCCGAACGGGGCGGCGGCCTGCTCGTGCTCGGTGCCCGGTCGTTCGATCGACAGGGGCTGGCCGGCACGGCGCTGGAACACGCGCTGCCGATTGACTTGGCGTCAAGCCGGAACAGCATTGCCCTGGCGTCGGCGCCATTGACCGCCAGCGAGCCCAATAAACCGGCGCTGACTATCGACGGGCTGTTGCACCCGGCCACGCGGCTGGCCGTCTCGCCCGAGGACAACCGGCAGAAGTGGTCCGATCTGCCGGCGCTGGCGTCGATGGCACAAGTCGGCGGGCCGCGGCCGGGCGCGCAGGTGCTGGCCGTGGCCTTGACGGCGGGCGGCAACCCGCAGCCGTTGATCGCAGCCCAGCGCTACGGTCAGGGCCGATCGATGGTGTTTGCCGGAGAGGCGTCGTGGCGCTGGCGGATGATGCGGCCGGCCACCGACATGAGCTACGAGACCATCTGGCGGCAGCTGGCGCGCTGGATCACGGCGGGCGCGCAGAGTCCGGTCACGATCGCGGCGATGAGTCCGCCGATCGCCGGCGCCACCGATCGCGTCAGCGTGATCGTTCGGGATGAAGACTACCGTCCGATTGCCAACGCGGAGGTGGCCGTCCAGATCACGGCGCCGAATGGCGACACGCGGCAGATGCCGGCGGCGCTGTCGAGCCCGCAGGAAGGCCGTTACGCCGTGGCGGCCCGGTTCGATCAATCGGGTGTGTATCGCGTCGAGGCGATTGCGTCACGCGGCACCGCGAAAATCGGCGCCGCCATGCGGCCGGTGCTCGTCGGCGGGGTCGACCTCGAGATGACGCAGCCGCGGCTGAATGAAGCGGTGTTGAAACGCCTGGCTGCGGAAACGGAGGGCCGCTACATCCGCGCCGCCCAGGCCGACGAGCTGCCCGCGCTGTTGCGCGAATCGCGCGCAGACGCCGGCACACCCGAACAGCGGGACCTCTGGCACAATGGTTGGAGCCTGATGGCCATTATCACGTTGCTCGGAATCGAGTGGGTGATGCGACGGCGGGCAGGGCTTGCGTGAACCGCAGATGGCGCAGAAAACTCACGGGCCGCAGATGGCGCAGATTCTATTCTTTCTCGTGATCGCGATCGCGATGCCATTGGCGGCGACGGCGCAAACGCGCTGGGCGGTGATCGTGTCCGGCGCGTCAGGCGGCGAGAAGTACGCCGAGCAGATGGCGGCGTGGCGAGCGGAATTGCGATCGGCGCTGGTCGATCGATACGGCTTCGCGGCCGAGCACGTCAAGCTGCTGGTGGACGAGACCGCGAAGGCCGGCGACCGCGCCACCACCGCCAATGTTCGGAACGTGTTTGCCGAGATCAAGAAGTCAGGCAGCAACGACGATTTCGTGCTGATCGTGTTGCTGGGTCACGGCACCTACGACGGCGACGTCGCCAAGTTCAACCTTGTGGGCCCCGACATGACGGCGAAGGACTGGACCGATCTAATCAGCGGCGTTCAGGGCCGCGTGGCCGTGGTCAACACCACCGAGGCGAGCTTTCCGTTCGTCGAAGCCCTCAGCAGCAAAGGCCGGATTGTGATTACCGCCACGCATTCGGCGGCGCAGAAATACGCCACGGTGTTCCCGGAGTATTTCGTCAAGGCGATGAAGGAAGCGTCGACCGATCTCGACAAGAACGGGCGCACGTCGATCTTCGAAGTGTTCGCGTCGGCGAGCGCGTCGGTGAAGCAGCATTTCGAGCAGCGCGGCCAGTTGATCACCGAGCATGCGTTGATCGACGACAACGGCGACGGCAAGGGTAGGCAGGCCGCCGACGACGGCCCGGATGGCGGCCTGGCCCGCATCGCCTATCTCGATACCGAGGCCGTGCCCGCCAACGCGAGTCCGGAGCTGGCGGCGTTGATCAAACGGCGCCTTGAGCTGGAGGCGAAAGCCGAAGAGCACAAACAACTGAAGGGCGTGATGCCCGACGCGCAGTGGACGGCGGAGTTCGAGAAGCTGATGCTCGAACTCGCGCAAGTGTCGGCTGAGATTCGGAAAAAATCCTAAATCCCCAGATCCCCAGATCCCCAGATCACTAGATCACCAGATCACCAGATCACCAGATCACCAGATCACGAGATTCAGGATTCGATCGTATCCCACCATTCCACGCGCGTTCGTTCCGGCCGTCTCAGGAACGTCACCAGCACGAGCCCGGTAGCAAACCCCGTGACGTGCGCCCAGAAGGCCACACCGCCTGAGATCTGATCCTGCTGGAACACCGGCAGCTGGCCGATGCCATTCAGAAACTGAACGACGAACCAGAAGCCGAGAAAGCCGATCGCCGGCAGCTCGAACAGAAACACCGGGAATGGAAACAACATCAGCACCCGCGAGCGCGGATACAGCACGAGATACGCGCCCATCACGCCGGCGATGGCGCCGCTCGCCCCGACCATCGGCACCAGCGATGCCGGGTCGAGCCACACCTGCGACAACGCCGCCACGAAACCGCTGACCACATAGAAGATCAGGTAGCGCAAGTGGCCCATGCGATCTTCGACGTTGTCGCCGAAGATCCACAGGAACAGCATGTTGCCGATCAGGTGAGCCAGCCCGCCGTGCACGAACATCGATGTCAGCACCGACTCGAACGTGAAGTAGGCGGGCACGACGCCGAAGGCGTAGATGAACGACTCCTGTCCGCGGTCGCTCAGACTACTCTGAAAGAGGTAGACGAGGACGTTGACGACGATCAGGCTGATGGTGACGCCGGGTTTCGTGCGGGAGGGGATGACGTCGCGCAGAGGAATCATCGAAACCCTTGACGCTAGAATATCGGAATACGTATGAAATGCCGCTCGTGTGGAACCGAAATCGCCGCCAACGCGCTGATTTGTTATAAGTGCGGCACCGCGACCACCGAGCCGAGAATTCCCCCTCCCACGGCGCGGCCACGGCGGCGCAACCGGTGGCTGGCCGTCGCTCTGCTGGTCGGCGGTCTGCTGGCAGGCGCTGCGGCCCAGCAGGCCGGCTGCCTGACGCTGATATCATGAGGGCCTTCGTCAATGTCTAACGCGCGCCTGGAAGTCAACGACGGCCTCGGCCAACGCATTGTCTCGATCACCAAGCCGCTGCTGTGCATCGGCCGGCGGACGGAGAGCGATCTGCGGCTGGTGGGCAGCGACGTGTCGCGCGAGCACGCGGAAATCGTCCAGCAGAACGGCGAGTGGGTGCTGCGCGACAAAGGGTCGCGCTACGGCACCTACGTCAACGGCGAGGCGATCACCGAGCACAAACTGACGCATGGCGATCGCGTGCAATTCGGCCGCGCCAGCGGCACCGACGTCGTGTTTCTCACCGGCGAGGGCCCCGCGCACACCGACCGCTCCCACGCGAGCGCGGTCAACGATCTGCGGCAGCTGGCGGCGCTGCTCGAAAGCTTGCGCGCACTCGGCTCGGGCCGGGTCCTGGACGAGGTGCTGGCGCTAGTGCTCGACGCGGCGATCGACGTCGGCGGCGCCGAGCGCGGCTTCATCATGCTGGCCGTCGACAACAAGCTCGATCTGAAAATGGCCCGCGCCAAGGGTCGCATCACGATGCCGGGCAGCGGGTTCAGCACCAGCCGCAAGATCCCCGAAGAGGTTTTCAAGACCGGCGAGCTGAAGATCGTGGCCGACCTGCTCGACGGCGACCTCGCCAATATGCACATGGGCACGGTCGCGCTCGGCATCCGCCACGTGGCGTGCATTCCGCTGCGTGCGGTGCGCTTCATCGATCGCGCCGAGCAGAAGAGCGAGGCACCGACGAACATCGGCGTCCTCTATCTCGACAGCCGCGAGAAAGGCAGCATCCTGGCGCCGCATACCCGCACCGCGCTCGATACGCTCGCCACCGAAGCCGGCGTGGCGATCGAGAACGCGCGGCTCTACCGCGAGACGCTGGAGAAGGCTCGCATCGAGCACGAGTTGCGGATCGCCGCGGAAATCCAGCGGGCGCTGCTGCCCGAAGGCACCCACGCCGGTCCGTTCTTCGAGTCGGCCGGTAGTTCGGTGCAGGCGCGATCCATCGGCGGCGACTTCTTCGACATGCAGGACATGCCCGACGGGTCATTTGGCTTCCTGGTCGGCGACGTGGCCGGCAAAGGGCCCGCGGCGGCGCTGCTGACATCGAAGATTCTCGGCATCTTTTCGGCGTTCGCGTCGGTTGGCGATTCGCCGGCCGAGCTCGTCGATCACATCAACAAGGTGTTGACCCGCCGCGCCATCGACGCGCGTTACGCGACGCTGCTGTACGGCCAGCTCGAAGCGAACGGGCGGTTGCGGTTCAGCAACGCCGGCCACAACCCGATGCTGCTGTACGGGGCCGACGGGCTGCGCCGCATCGAGTCCGGCGGCATGCCGGTCGGGATGTTCGAATTCGCGCCCTATGAGGGCGATGAAGTGGAGCTGAAGCCGGGCGACACGCTCGTGATCTACAGCGACGGCGTCACCGAGGCGCACAACGTCGCCGGCGAGGAGTTCGGCGAACCGCGGCTGGTCGAGGTCCTGGAGCGCTACAGTCGCGGCTCCGCCGCGATCATCCTCGAGCAGATCGTCAACGCCGTGAAAGAGTTCGCGCATGGCGCCGAGCAGTACGACGACGTGACGGCGCTGGTCGTGAAGTACACAGGACCGAAATGAGGAGACGGAGCCTCGCCGCCCTGGCCCTGTGGGCCGTGCTCGCCGGTCTGGTGTTCAGCGTCATCTTCGACCATCACACGCGCGTCGCCGCCGCCGAGTTCATGGCGGCGCAATTCCAACGCCGCGCGCACGGCGTGCCCCTCGACACCATCGACGACGGCTTTCGTCCGCTGGTGCGGCAAGCGGCCCGGCGAGCCGCGCCGTGGCCGCTCCTCCTCCTCGTGGTTGGCACTGGCGCTGCGCTCGTAGCTGAGCGACACTCTAGATAGATGCTGGAATCGTTAATCTACGACTGGAACAAGATCGGTGCGCCCGCCAAGCCGCCGCGGGTGATGCTCGACGACGAGACACTGCGCGACGGTTTGCAGTCGCCGTCGGTGCGGACTCCGGGCATCGCGCAGAAGATCGAGATTCTGCACCTCATCGACAAGCTTGGCATCGACACCGCCGACCTCGGGCTGCCTGGCGCCGGTCCGCACGTGATCAAGGACGTGGAACGCCTGGCGCGCGAGATCGTCGACGCGAAACTGCGGGTGCGCCCCAACTGCGCGGCGCGCACCACCATTGGCGACATCAAGCCGATCGCCGAGATCACGCAACGTGTCGGGTTGAAGATCGAGTGTGGCACGTTCATCGGGTCGTCGCCGATCCGCCAATATACGGAAGGCTGGACCATCGATTGGCTGCTGCGGACCACCGAAGAGGCGATTCGCTTCGCGGTGAACGAGGGTCTCGATGTGATGTACGTCACGGAAGACACGACCCGCGCCGATCCGGCCACGTTGCGAAAGCTGTACGAATGTGCGATCAGCGCCGGCGCCAAACGCATCTGCCTGGCCGACACGGTGGGGCATGCCACGCCGTGGGGCACCTCGGCGGTGGTGCGGTTCGCGGTGCAGGTGATCAAGGACAACCACGCTGATGTGGAGATCGACTGGCACGGCCATCGCGACCGCGACCTGGCGATCGTCAACAGCATCGCCGCGCTCGATGCCGGCGCCACCCGCGTGCATGCGGCCGCGCTCGGGATTGGCGAGCGCGTCGGCAACACGCCGATGGATCTGCTGCTGGTGAATCTGGTGGTGATGGGATTCATCGATCGCGATTTGTCGCCGCTGATGCAGTACTGCGAGACGGTGTCGGAGGCCTGCGGGGTACCGATTCCCGACAACTATCCGGTGGTCGGCAAGGACGCCTTCCGCACCGCCACCGGCGTGCACGCCGCCGCCGTCGTCAAGGCGTGGAAGAAGGGCGATCGCGATCTGATGGACGCGGTCTATTGCGCCATTCCGGCCAGCCTGGTTGGACGGCAGCAGCAGATCGAGGTCGGGCCGATGTCGGGCAAGTCGAACGTGGTGTTCTGGCTGGAGCAGCACGGCATCCCGTGCAGCGATCCAATCGTCGACCGCGTGTTCGCCAAGGCGAAGTCGTCGACCACTGTGCTTACCGAAGCAGAGATTCTTGCTGAGGTCTACCGATAGCCGCGGCACCCCTGGGCGCCCTTCGATCTGCCGTAGGGCACCGCTTTAGCGGTGCCTAGTTCTTCAGCAACCGCGCTTCGATCTGCGGCAAGGCCGCAACCACGACATCACCCACAATCTGCAGGCTGCGCGCCGAGATCGCGTCGATCGTGTCTTGCGGCGTGTGCCACTGCGGGTAGTCGAGATCGATGATGTCGACGGCGGGGACGCCGGCCCGCAGGAAGGGCAGGTGGTCGTCCTCGATGGCCATTTCGTCGTCCATGAATTGCCGATGGCCCAGCTGTTTCGCGCTGGCCCAGATGATGTCGGTCAGCCACCGCGTCGAGTTCGGGTCGCGCCGGATGGTCAGGCTGCGATCGCCAATCATGTCGAGCAGGATCAAGGCGCGGATCGACTTCAGCGTTCCGGACTTGCGCGCCGCGTCCACGTAATGTCGGCTGCCGTAGGTGCTGTCGGTCGCCGACCATTCCACCACTGCCTCTTCGCCGTCGAGGAACAGCAGCTCGATGGTAAACGGCAGGTCCTGACGCGCCGCCAGAACGCGGCCGAGCTCAATCAGCGCCGCAGTGCTCGACGCGCCGTCACTGGCGCCAACGAAACGAGCGTCGCGGAACAGCTTGGTGTCGAAATGGCTACCGATGATGATTCGCTCGGGCCGCTTGCCGGGGATGGTGCCGATGATGTTCACCATCTTCACGGCCCCGACCGGTGTCGCGCCCTCGAACGGCTGCTCGGCGGTCTTGATGCCGATCGCGTTCAACTGGCTGGTGATGTACTGGCGGGTCCGGGCGTTGGCCGGCGAGCCCGATGGACGCGGTCCGATGGCCACCTGCTGCCGGACGTGCTCCCATGCCTTGTTGCTGTCGAAGCTTGAAGCCGTTTGCGCGGCGATCGCGACGCTAACGAGCAGCAATCGGAACATAGTCACGCTTCTTCGCGCCTTCGTAGATCTGCTTCGGCCGCGCGATTTTGGTGTCGGGATCGAGCAGCATCTCCTCCCACTGCGCCACCCAGCCCACCGTGCGCGCGATCGCAAACAGCACCGCGAACATCTCCACCGGGAAACCCATCGCCTGATAGATCAGGCCGGAGTAAAAATCGACGTTCGGGTAGAGCTTGCGGCTGATGAAGTATTCGTCTTCCAGCGCGATGCGTTCGAGCTCGAGCGCGATGTCGAGCAGCGGGTTCTTGCCCGTGACTTCGAACACTTCGTACGCCGTCCGCTTGATGATCTTGGCCCGCGGGTCGTAGGACTTGTAAACGCGGTGGCCGAAGCCCATCAGCCGGCCTTCTCCCGCTTTCACCTTCTTGATGAAGGCCGGAATGTTCTGCGCCGTGCCGATCTCTTTCAGCATCCGCAGCACCGCTTCGTTGGCGCCGCCGTGCAGTGGCCCGTAGAGCGCCGCCGCGGCCCCGGCCAGCGCCGAGAACGGGTCGACGTTCGAGCTGCCGATGCCGCGCATCGTGCTGGTGGAGCAGTTCTGCTCGTGGTCGGCATGAAGGATGAAGAGCACGTCGAGCGCGCGCTCGAGCTTCTTGTTCGGCTGGTACTTGACCTCGGTCATCTTGAACAGCATGTTCAGGAAGTTGCCGGTGAAGCTGAGGTCGTTGTCGGGGTAGACGTAGGGGCGGCCGATGCTGTGGCGATAGGCGTAGGCGGCAATCGTCGGCGTCTTCGCGATCAACCGGTGAATCTGCTTCTGCCGCGAATCGGCGTTGAAGATCTGCTTGCCGTCCGGATAGAACGTCGACATGGCGCCGACGGTGCTGATGAACACCCCCATGGGATGGGCGTCGTAGGTGTAGCCCTCCATGAATTTCTTGATGTTCTCGTGCACCATGGTGTGCATGGTGATGTCGTAGACCCACTTCTCGAGCTGCGGCTTGGTCGGCAGCTCGCCGTAGAGGATCAGGTAGGCGGTCTCGAGATACGTGCTGTTCTCCGCCAGTTGCTCAATGGGATAGCCGCGGTATTCGAGGACGCCAACGTCGCCGTCGATGAAAGTGATCTTGCTCTTGCAAGCGGCGGTATTCATGAAGGCCGGGTCGTAGGTGGCCAGACCGGGGTCGTCGCCGCCGGTCGAAATCTTCTTGAGGTCCGTCGCCCGGATGGTGCCGTCGGTGACGGGAATCTCGTAGGTCTTTCCGGTGCGATTGTCGGTAATGCTGAGCGTATCCGCCATAGGTTGATCCGATTCATTCTATCCGAGGACACGGAGAAAGAACGGAGCACACGGCGGCCGCACTGGGCATGCGTGTCGGGAATTGTAACGATGCGCTGACGTCAGCCTGGTTGCGGCGGCTTTACCGCATCCGAGCCGTGGTGGCGGACGTCCCTTGCCGACAGGATGAAAATGACGTCTTCGGCGACGTTGGTAGCGTGGTCGCCGATGCGCTCGAGATGCCTGGAAATCAGGATCAGGTCGAGCGCCGGCTCGATTGTTTCCGGCGACTGCAGCATGTAGGTGAGCAGCTCCCGGAAAATCTGCGTCTTGAGCGCGTCGAGCGTGTCGTCTTCGGCCAGCACTTTCTCGGCCAGCTCCATGTCGCGCCGGACGAACGCATCGAGGGCATCGCGCAGCATCTTCTGCGCGAGGTCGCCCATGCGGGGAATGTCGATCAGCGGTTTGACCGGCGCATGCTGGAGGTAGCGCTTGCCGGCTTCGGCGATATTCACCGCGAGGTCGCCGACGCGCTCGAGGTCGGTGTTGATTTTCACCGCCGCGACGATCACGCGCAGGTCGGCGGCCATTGGCTGGTGCAGCGCCAGCAGCTTGAAGCAGCGGTCGTCGATCTCCATGTGCAAGTCGTTGATCGGCTCGTCGCCGGAGAGCACCGTGTCGAGCGAGCCATGGTCGCGATCCTTCACGCCGTGCACCGCCTCGCGCACCCGTTCCTCGGCCAGCCCGCCCATCGCCAGCAACCGCTCTTTCAGGGCGTCGAGGTCTTCCTGAAAATGTCGAAATACGCGTTCCATCAGCCGAACCTGCCTGTCACATAGTCTTCGGTGAGTTTTTCCGATGGCGCAGTGAACATCTTATCGGTGCGATCGACCTCGACCAGTCGGCCCAGCCAGAAGAACGCCGTGAAGTCCGAGACTCTGGCCGCCTGCTGCATGTTGTGGGTGACGATTACGATGGTGTAGCTCTTTTTCAGGTCGTAAATCAGTTCCTCGATGCGCTGTGTCGCAATCGGGTCGAGCGCCGACGCCGGCTCATCCATCAACACGATTTCGGGCCGGATGGCGAGCGCCCGTGCGATGCAGAGGCGCTGCTGCTGGCCTCCGGACAACGCCAGCGCCGATTCGTTGAGCCGATCCTTGACTTCATCCCAGATCGCGGCCTGCTTGAGGCTTTCCTCAACGCGGTCGCTCATCTCCGCCTTCGACCTGGTCAGCGCATTGATGCGGAGGCCGTAGGCAACATTCTCGAAAATCGATTTCGGAAACGGATTCGACTTCTGGAACACCATGCCGACCTTGCGCCGCAACGGCACGACATCGACGCCGGGTGCGTAGATGTTCTCGCCATCGATCGTCACCGCGCCCTCGACCCTGGTTTCCGGAATGATGTCGTTCATCCGGTTCAGTGTGCGCAGAAACGTGCTCTTGCCACATCCTGACGGCCCGATGAACGCGGTGACCAGGTTCTGCCGGATCTGGATGGTGATGTCGTCGAGCGCACGTTTTGTCCCGTAGTAGAAGCTGAGATCGTGCACATCGATCTTGACTGGTTTGTCGAGGGTGGCCGCCGGCTGGCCGCCGCGATTGGCGATGCCGGCAAGACTTGGCACGGTTCGGGTTCCTCCACCAGTCGTCATGCGCGTTCCTGCCGTTGATACCGATCGCGCACGATGATGGCGACGGCGTTCATGCTCAATAGTAGCGCCAACAGCACGAGGATGGCGGCGGCCGCATTGGTGTGGAACTCGGCCTGCGGCCGCGACACCCAGTTGAAGACCTGGATGGGCAGCACGGTGAATTTCGACCACACACTGTCGGGCGCGAACGGGATGTAGGTCAGCGCGCCGATGGTGATCAGCGGCGCCGTTTCGCCGATGGCTCTCGACAGGGCAAGGATCAGGCCCGTCAGCACGCCGGGCAGCGCCATCGGCAGCACCTGGTGCCAGATCGTCTGCCACTTCGTCGCCCCGAGTGCGTACGACCCTTCCCGAATCGAGCTCGGAACGGTGCGGAGCGCCTCGCGTGTGGAGAGAATGACCACGGGCAGCGCGAGCAGCGCCAGTGTCGACGCACCCGCCATGACGCTCTGGCCCATCCCCATCAGCCGGACGAACAACCCGAGGCCGAGCAGGCCGTAGATGATTGATGGCACCGCAGCCAGGTTGGCGATGTTCAGCTCGATGAATCGCGCGATCCGGCTCCGCGTGCCGTACTCTTCGAGATAGATCGCCGCGGCGACGCCGATGGGCAGGGCCAGTGCCGCGGTCAGCCCAATCACCCAGATGGTCCCCATCAGCGCGTGGTAGACGCCTGCTTCTTCCGCTTTGCGCGACGGGAACGTGGTGAGAAAGGTCAAGCTCAGGCGGCCGGCGCCGTCGGAGACGATGTCGTAGACGAGCGTGGCCAGCGCCGCCAGCGCCACCACCAGCGTGACCATCGATGCGATTTGGAAGAGGAGGTCGCCGTACTTCCTCATGCGTACTCCTCGCGGAACTTCTCACGCAGCCACGTGCTGATCAGATTCAGACCGAAGGTCATCAGAAACAGCAGCATGCCGACGGCGAAGATGGTGCGGTATTCGATCGTGCCCTGCGGCGTGTCGCCGAGACTGACTTGCACGATGTACGCCGTCATGGTCTCGATCGGGACGAACGGGTTCGAGGTGAGTCGCGGTTGCTGCCCGGCCGCAATCGCGACGATCATCGTCTCGCCAACCGCGCGCGACACCGCCAGGATGAACGCGGCGGTGATGCCGGAGAACGCCGCCGGCACCACGACCTTCAGCGCGGTCTGCATGCGTGTGGCGCCGAGCGCGTACGATCCTTCGCGCAGCCCGCGCGGGACCGCGCGCATCGCGTCCTCCGACAGCGACGACACCAGCGGCAGGATCATCAGCCCCATCACGAGGCCGGGACTCAACGCGTTGAAGCCGGAGAGGCTGGGCAGGAACTGCTGCAGCAGTGGCGTGACGAAGGTCAGCGCGAAATAGCCATAGACGACGGTCGGCACCCCGGCCAGGATCTCGAGCACCGGTTTGATGATCCGTCGCACGGCGCTCGGCGCGTACTCGCTCAAATAGATCGCCGCGAGCAAACCCATCGGCAGCGCGACCGCCATGGCGATGGCCGAGACCAGCATCGTGCCGACCACCAGCGGCAGGACGCCGAACCGCTGGTTGGCGAACAGGGGAGTCCATTCGGTGCCGGTGAGGAACTCGACGACCGACACCTCGCGCAGGAACTCGAACGTCTCCACGGCGAGCACCAGGATGATGCCCGCCGTGGTCAGGACCGACAGCGCTGCGCACAGAAACAGCAGCCGCTCGATGATCCACTCGAGCGCCCGTGTGGACATGGCCGCGCGTTACTTTCCGGCTTCTTTCGCCAGGAGTTGATCGATGGTGACGCCGACGGTGTTCGCGCCGACGAACACCGACCCGGTGGTCCGCTTGGTAAAGCGATCGCCCACCATCTGATAGGCGTTCGCTCCCAGCCCGACGTAATTGACCTCGCGAGCCAGGGCGTCGGCGTTCTGGACGTAGAAGTCGACGAACCTCTGGACCTCGGCACGGTCGGCGGCCTTGGCCGAGACGTAGATGAAGATCGGCCGCGATAGCGGCTGATACGTGCCGGTGCGAATGGTGTCGGGACTCGGCGAGATAGCTCCCTCGCCATTGTCCTGCTTGCCATCGTCAACGGGGACGAGCTTCAGCTTGGCGGCGTTCTCTTCGAAGTACGCGAACGGCAGGAACCCGAGTGCGAGCTCGTCGTTGCTGATCCCTTGCACCAGCACGTTGTCGTCTTCGCTCGAGGTGAAGTCGCCGCGGCTCGACTTGGCCTTGCCGTTGATCGCTTCGGTGAAATAGTCGTAGGTGCCCGAATCTACGCCGGCGCCGAACAGATGGATTTCGCGATTCGGCCACCCTTTCCGCACGTCGCTCCAGTTCTTGACCTTGCCCTGGGCATCCGGTCCCCAAAGCGTCTTGAGCTCGGCGACCGTGATCGCCGCGGCCCAGGTGTTTTTGGGATTCACCGCGATGGCGATGCCGTCGTAGGCCACGGGCAATTCGATGTACTGAATACCTGATTTCCCGCAGGCCGCGACTTCGGTGGCGCTGATGGGCCGCGACGCATCGGCGATGTCGATTTCACCGCGACAGAATTTCTGAAAGCCGCCGCCCGTGCCCGAGATGCCGACGGTGACGCGCGTACCCTGATTGGCCTTCTGGAATTCTTCAGCGACCGCTTCGCTGAGCGGGAACACCGTGCTCGATCCGTCGAGCGTGACGAGCGTTGGTCCTGCGGCCCCACCTCCTGACGAGGTGCGCGCATCCTGGGCGCTCGGGCCACAACCGGCGACCATCAGGCCAATCAGCGACAAGGGGAGGATGTGACGAAGGTGCGACACGATCATTCATGTAGCGTACTGCCAGGGCAGTTTCACGACAGTTTCTAGCGTGTTAATTCCGTGTAAACGCCCATCCGATGTCACGCTATCGCCTGGCCGTGACGCCGTGGTTACACCGGGTCGTTAGGCTCGGTTAGGGGGAATGCCGGAATATGGGTGCCCACAAACACGGGGTCTTCAGCTTCATCGTGAAGATCGAACGCATCAAGTTGATTGGCGGCGATGAATACCTTGCCGAGGTGACGACGCCGCGCGAACACGATCATACCGGCGCGGCGCGCGACCTCGATGTCCCGAACCTGCCGGAGCAGTACGGTCGTACTGCCGCGCAGGCGGAGATGAACGCCGCCGACGGGATGCGGCGTTGGCTCGCCCAGGCCGAGAGGCGCCTGGCGTAGCTGACGTTTCGACGATCTACTCGGCTCGAAGCGCCGTCGTTGGATCGACACGCACCGCCCGGAGCGTGGGTCCGGCTGCGCCAACCGCGCCTGCGGCGACGAGCGCGACCGCACTGCCAGCCAGCGTGATCGCATCCGTCGATGTGACGCCGAACAACAGCGCGCTGAGCAGCGAGGCGGCGCCGACCGACATGGGCAAGCCGGCGGCAAGACCGATCAGTATCAGCCGCATCGCCTCTCGAATGATCAAGGCCGATACGGCCGCGGGCGTTGCGCCCACAGCCAACCTGATGCCGATTTCGCGGGTTCGCTTATGGACGGCATTGGACATCAGGGCAAAAAGTCCGATGCCCGAAATCATGAGCGCAAATGCCGCCGCGTTTCCACTCACCATCACACCCATGCGTTCGGCCACGATGCTGTTGGTGAACAAAACATCTTCGGCATGAGCGCTACGCACGTGTTCGCGGCCCATTCGGCTGATCGCCTCGGACGCCTGCGGCGCAAGCGCCATCGGCGTTCCGCTGGTCCGGATGTGCACGGTGGCAAAGGTCGTCTCTCGCTGCTGGATCGCGGGCAGATAAATCGCGCGCACCCCCGTGTCGCGGAAGTTGCCGAAGCTCACGTTGCCAACGACGCCGACGATTTCCAATCGTGACGTTCCAGGCAGCACGCCGTGTCTGATCGCCGGTCCTATGACGTCCCCGTCAGGAGCCAGCACACGCGCCAGACTCTCGCTGATCACCGCCACAGCCGCGGTGTCGGGACGGTCGGTCCATCCGAAATCGCGGCCTCGCAGCAGCGGCACGCCGGCGGTGGCAAAGAACCCAGGCGAAACGAACTCGGTCATGGCCGTGGTGATCGCCCCGGCGCTGCCGGCGAAGGCAACAGGTTGATCGAAGGGTCTGGAATTGATCGTTCCGAAATAGCGCGCCATCGCGGCGGATTCCACCGTGGGCAGCGACGCCAGCTGCTCGAGGAGAGCGGGATAGTACGCTGTCGGATCGAGGTCTTGATATCCGGCCGGGTTGGCCGACAAGCGCAGCGACAACAGTCCTTCTCTTACATACCCGCGATCCACACCGCGCAGATTGGCGAACGATCGAAAGAGCAGTCCTCCGGCAAACACAATCACTACCGCTGACGCCACCTGAGCCACGAGCAACGACTGACCCCATCGGCTGGTTGCGCGCGACACCGTACGATCGCTGCGCAGTTTCGTCGCCGACGTAGCCGCCACAGCCATCGGCACCGAACCGAACAGAATTGCGACGATGACACACGCCACCACCACCAGCGCCAACAGCCCGGCATCAGGCCCGGTGTGCAAATCCCATTCAAGGTTGCCGATTGGCAGCAGCGCAGAGAACGCGCCACCGACCGCGTAGCCAATCGGCACCGCGATGGCGATGCCCGCCGTGGCGAGCACGGCGCATTCGATCACCAGCAGCCGTGCGATTCGCCGCGGCCCGGCGCCAAGCGCCCTCATCGTCGCCAGCTCCTGCGCGCGTCCCGACAGGCGCGAGACCATGAGCCCGCCGACGTTGATGCACACGAGCGCGAACAGGGCGGCCGCCAGCCAGGTCAGGCGAGTGACGGTGGGCTCGTAGAGGCGACGCAGTACAGAAGATCCGTAGCCGAAGTGCTCGCCATTCCCGCGGTACTCCGCAAGCGTCTGCGCGCGCGTGGGCGCCGGCGGCAACACTGCATCGAGCAGCGACGGCCACAGTGCTTGTACATGTCCGTTGAGCTCCTCGATCGCGTGACCGGGCTTCAGCCGGCCGAGGAAGCGGGCGGCATTCGGTGTCGGGCGATGCGCGTTGAACGGCAGGATGAAGTCGGCGTGGAGATCCTGGGAGAATCCGACGTAACTCTCGGGCATGACGCCAATGACCGCGGCGGAGATGTTCTGAATCTTCACGACCCGGCCCAGCACATCCGGCGCACCGCCGAAAAGCCGTTGCCACAGGCAGTGCGTCACTATCATCACGGGCTGTGCCGACCCCGTCAGGGGCGCCTCCTCGGCGGTAAACCAGCGGCCCACCACGGGGCTCAGACGGAGCACCGACAGACAATCGCCGCTCATCAACTCGCCGCTGGCCTCCACGACACGGCCGCCGGATTCGATGGCGTCGAGCGTGCTGCTTGGGGCGCACCACCCATCGGCAGCCAGCGACGCGGACCGCAGACGATCAACGGCCGCCACTGGAGTCGTGCGGGGCAGACCCTCTTTGTCGACTGACGTGACCGAGATGAGCGTCTGCGGTTGCGGGATGCTCAGCGGCTGATAGGCGAGCGCGTGGAGCACGCTCGACATGGCCGCGACCGCCCCGACACCGGAGCCGAGGATAAACACCACACAAAACGAGAAGCCCGGCGTATGGAAAATGCGTCGCAAGGCAAGCCGCACGTCGCGGGCCATCGACGCAGTATAGCGGGCCGGTGTCAAGCAGAGCGGCGTCTGGCGTAATTGCGTGCAGCGACCGGTGTCGGAGGCGTGCGCACCAGTTCGGTGTTCACGACCTTCAGCCCCTTGCGATAAGGCACTTTCTCAATCCGCACTTTACGATCCAGCGCTTCTTCGAGCGCGCGGGCCTGGCGGTGCGCCGCCCACACCTCGAGCTCCGCGTCGCCCACGGCTTGCACCTTGATCCTGAGCTCGCGCAGCCGCTCGCGGATCTCGAGCGCGCGAATCACACCGTGGCGGCTGCGATCGAGCGTTTCGGCCAAACGCAACAGCGCCGACAGGACGGTGACGACCCGGCGCTGCCCCTTGGTCAACTCGCCCATCCCCTCGTGTTCTTTTTGCGGGATCGCACGGCGGTGGTAGCGGGTGAGGAGGGCGATGATCGCGATCTCTTCGGGCTCGAAGCCGCGCAGGTCGCCGTTCTTGATCAGGTAATACGAATGGCGATGATGTTTCTCGTAGCTGATGTGGTTGCCGATGTCGTGCAGCAGCCCGGCATAGTCCAGCCACTCGCGTTCCCGGTCACCATAGCCGTGAATCCGTTTCGTGGCGTCGAACATGGTCAGCGCGAGTGCCGCGACTTGCCGCGAGTGGCCGGCCTCCCAGGCGCACCGTTCCGCGAGCTCGATGACCGAACGGCGGCGGATATCAGGGTACTTGTCGATGCGTGCGATGTCGCGGCGATGGCGGTGGATATAGTCGAGCAGCACGCCCTCGCGGAGCGCGAGATCGCATAACGTGATCTCGTCGGCGTCGAGCTTCTTCAGCAGCGTGTCGAGCAGCACCGACCCGGCCACCATCAGGTCGGCCCGGCGCGGATCGAGTCCGGGCAGATGCATTCGCTCTTCCAGATCCAGCTCGACGGCGGTTTTACGCAAACGGCGCAAGCTCTTGGCGGGAACGCGCAGGTTCCGCACTTCCTGTGGCACGGTGCTGCGATCCACTGCCGTGGCGACGGTGCCCAGCGAGAGGATGGTTCCAGACGTCCCAATGACGCGGTCAAAGCCTTTCTCGACGATGGTCTCGATGTAGCGGTTGACGTGCTCGCCGATGTGCTTGGTCATCTTGCGCTCGTCGCGGCTCGAGATCGGATCCGAATCGACGAAGCGTTCGGTGAGGCGGATGACGCCGATCTTGAAGCTGTGAGCGAACTCCACTTCGCGGCCGCTGCCAAGCGTGATCTCTACACTGCCGCCGCCGATGTCGATCACGACCGCCGCCTTCGGCGTGTCGACGCCATAGACGGCCGCGAGATGAATCAGGCGCGCCTCCTCGGTGCCGGTGATGATGCGGGCGCGAATGCCGGTTTTCCGCTCGATGGCCCGGAGGAAGGCGCCGCCGTTCTCGGCTTCTCGAGTCGCGCTGGTGGCGACCGCGAGGATCGCATCGACACGATGGGATTGCGCCAGCCGCGCGAATTTGGACAGCGCCTGCAGCGCCGCACTCATCGCCTCGGGTGTGAGCTTCTTGCCGTCGAGGCCGCCGGCGCCAAGTCGGACCATTTCTTTTTCGCGATCGACGACTTCGAATGACAAGTCGGGCCGAACGCGAACGACGATCATGTGAACCGAATTCGTGCCGATGTCGATGGCGGCGAGACGCAAGATATAATGTGGTCTTCATCCTAGCATGGAGCATTCCGCACTCTCAGTTGCACTGCTGCGACAACGGTTGGTTTCGCTGCTGAAGGCGATGCCGGCGGCACAAGCCGGCGACCAAACCTCGGTGCATCAAGCGCGGGTCGCGTCGCGACGGTTGCGACAAGCCCTGCCGTTGCTCGGTGTTAGAGCCGATGCCGACGCGCTGGATCGGGCAGGCCGCCGCGTCCGGAGAATCACGCGCGCGCTCGGTCCGGTTCGTGAACTTGACGTTACATTGTTGTTACTTGCCCAGTTGCGGCGGCGCCGTAACGCTCCGCTGCGCGCCATCGCCCGCGTGCGCGCGTCGGTCACCGAGGAACGGCAGCTCCGGCGGCGTGAGATGCTCGCCGCCATCAAACCGTCGAAGCTGAATAAACTGCGCAAACGATTGGTGCAGGTGGCGGCTCCCGATTCCGACGAACTCGCCACGCGCAGCGCGCTGGCCGAGGCCAACAGCCAGGCAGCGGCCCGCGCCGCGCAACTGAAAGCCGCGATCGAGCGGGCCGGCGGCATCTATCTCGCCGATCGTCTGCATCGGGTCCGCGTCGCGGCCAAGAAACTCCGCTACGCGCTCGAGATTCAGCGCGAGCTGACGAAGTCGCGGTCCACCGCGTTCCTGAACAAGCTCAAGACGCAGCAGGATTTGCTCGGCCGGATGCACGATTTCGAGATCCTGATCGATCGCACACGCGGCGTGCAGGCCACCTTGACCCCGCGCGATCGCCGCGGCATGTCGGAATTGAAGAAACTGATTCGTGTGCTCGAAGACGAATGCCGCGAGGGTCATGCTACGTACATGCGGTCGCGGCCCGCGTTACTCAAGATGTGCGATGCGATCATCGCCGCTGGCGGTTCCGCCTTCGCCAAGCCTGCGGCGGACA